>OOAG01000052.1_pt1 | contig 105131 bp, 92 predicted proteins | sample 1671461 | NCBI WGS metagenome assembly OOAG01 (sample SAMN06348159, study PRJEB24527) | human gut metagenome | biome: human gut; feature: ankylosing spondylitis patient; material: feces | host: Homo sapiens | place: China | collected 2015-10 | reverse complement strand
GTCGGCCAGCACCGGCTGCGGGGCGGCGCGGAAGGCGCCCACCGGGGAGCAGCAGATGCAGCCGGAGTTCAGCGCGGTGATCTCCACGCCGGCGTCCTTGAGAAAGCCGCCGTCGATGCCGATCTCGCCGAACTCATTTTCAATGAGGACGATCTTCTGACCGTGGAAGGCCTCGTCCAGCAGCTTTTTGATGAGAGTGGTCTTGCCGGCCCCTAAAAAGCCGGAGATAATGTCGATCTGTGTCATAGTATTGCCATATCCTTTCTGATAAATCAAGAGTAATCAAGGAAAAACGCCCTCCCTCTGGGAGAGGGCAGTTCATACAGGGTCAGTCCCAGAGCAGGCCGGCGGACTCCAGCAGGGCGTGGAGCAGGCCGGCGGCGGTCTCCCGGGTGCCGGGCTCCCGGGGCTGCTGGCTGCCGGCCAGGGCCCCCAGGCGGTCCAGGTTCCGGGCGGGGATCTGCGCCCACTCGGAGAAGTCGTGGTAGACGCCCCAGTCCCCGGCGGACAGGCTCTCCTCCGCCAGCTCCCGGCCCTCCATGGTGGCCCAGGCGGCCACGGAGGAGAGGACGGTGACCATCTCCTCATAGGAGATGGTGTCCTCCGGGCGGAAGCGCCCGTCCCCGTCGCCGGACAGGAAGCCCTTGGCGGCCATGGCGTTGACTGCGCCGGCGTACCAGGCGGAGGGGTCCACGTCCGAGAAGGGAGCGCTGTCGCTCCGGCGCAGGTTCAGGGCGGAGGCCACCATGGCGCTGAACTCCGCCCGGGTGATGGTCTCCCCGGGGTGGAAGGTCCCGTCCTCATAGCCGGAGAGCAGGCCGTACACCGCCAGGGTGTCGATGGCCTGGGAGAAGGGGGAGGAGGCGGTGTCGGAGAAGGTCCGGCTGTGGAACTCCAGGCCCCACTGCTGGGCCAGCTCCTTCGGGGCCACCTCAGTCCAGGTGCTGCCGCTGTACCCCACGGACAGGTGGGCGGAGGGGGGCAGGGCCTCCAGCAGCTCAGTGAAGGCGGCGCGGTTGTCCACGTGCCGGGCCTTCCGGTCGTCCAGGTAGAAGGTGTGCCCGGCCAGCTCCAGCTTCAGGGAGCCGTCCGCGATGCCGGGGACGTCGGCCCGCAGGAGGCGGGCGGCGGCCTCGGTGTTCTCCTGGGAGATCAGCAGGGTGGGGAGGACCCCCATGGTGTCGTTGGTGACGCCGTTGGGGGAGTAGAAGCGGTAGGCTGTGACCTTCAGGCAGTCGCCGTCAAACAGGGCCGGGGCGTTTTTTTCGTCCAGGACCAGCTGGGCCACCCCCTTGCCGTAGGTCCGCTGGCCCACGGAGATGCCGAAGCTGTGGTCCCGGGCGGCGGCGGCGAACATCTCCGCGCCGCTGGCGCTCCAGGGGCTGGTGAGGACCACCACCGGGACGTCGGTGTAGTCGGGGGCGTCCGGGCGGATGCCCCGGTAGTAGGCCAGGCCGTCGGCGCTGAGCATATAGACCATGATGCCGTTGGTAAACTTCCCGGCGGTGAGGTTGACGGCCGCGTCGGTGCCGCCGGGGTTAGAGCGCAGGTCCATGATCCAGATGTCCGCCTGGCCCTCCAGCTCCTCCAGGGCCTCCTGCACCGTGGCGGCGGTGGAGGCGCCGAAGCTGTCGCACTTGATATAGCCCACATCCCCGTCCTTCAGCTCGTAGGTGACGATGGGGATGACCACGGCCCGGCGCTCCAGGGTGAAGTCCCGGGTCTTGCCGGTGCTGTGGAGCCGGACAGTGAGGGTGGTCCGGCTGCCGGCCTCGCCCCGGATGAGGGAGGAGGGGTCCATGCCCGGCTCCAGGGTGACGCCGTCCACCGACAGGATGCGGTCGCCGGCGGACAGACCGGCCTCCTGGGCGGGGGAGCCCTCCAGCACGGAGAGGATCTGCACTCCGTCGTTTACAGTGGTCTGGATGGAGACCCCGATGCCCACCACCGTCTCGCCGTCCACCTGGTTCAGGAAGGACTGGTACTCCTCGGCGGTCATGTAGGTGGTATAGGGGTCGTTCAGGGCGTCCAGAACGGCCTGAACCGTGTCCTGGTCCAGGACATTTTCCGGGACCTGGTCCACATAATAGGTCTGGAGCAGCGTCTTCAGGTCGTCCGTCTCCAGGGCGGCGGCGGGCAGCACGCACAGGCCCAGGGCCAGGCTGAGGGAGAGAAGGGAGGGAAAAATACGGTGCCGCATGACAGTTCTCCTTCTAAAAAACGGAAGGGACCGGATGCCGCCGAGGCGGCGTCCGGCCCCACAGTGGGTCACAGCTTCGGGGTGCGGTAGGTCATCTCCTCGCGCTTGGGGCCGGAGGAGACCATGGTGATGGGCGCACCGATGTGGGCCTCCAGGAAGTCCACATAGTCCTTGGCCTGCTGGGGTAGGGCGTTGTAGTCCTTGCAGCTGCGGATGTCGCACTTCCAGCCGGGGAGGGTGGTGAACACGGGCTTGGCCTTCTTCAGCAGGGGGGTGACGGGGAAGCGGTCGGTGACCTGGCCGTCGATCTCATAGCCGGTGCAGACCTGGATCTCATCCAGATAGCCCAGCACATCCAGACAGGTGAGAGCCACCTGGGTGGCGCCCTGGATCATGCAGCCGTACTTGGTGGCCACCGCGTCGAACCAGCCCACGCGGCGGGGACGTCCGGTGGTCGCGCCGAACTCACCCTGATCGCCGCCCCGGCGGCGCAGCTCATCGCCGGCCTCGCCGGTGAGCTCGCTGACGAAGGGCTCGGTCTGGGAGCCCACGTTGGAGGAGTAGGCCTTGGTGACGCAGATCACGTCCTCCACTGCGGTGGGGGGGATGGCGGCGCCCACGCAGCCGAACCCGGCCAGGGTGTGGGAGGAGGTGGTCATGGGGAAGATGCCCAGGTCCGGGTCCTTCATGGAGCCCAGCTGGCCCTCCAGAAGGATGGTCTTGCCCTCCTTCAGGGCCTGGTGGACAAAGCCCACCGCATCGCCCACATAGGGGCGGATTTCCTCCCGCAGGGACAGCAGCTGCTGGAACAGCTCCTGGGCGTCCAGGGCGGGCTTGTGGTACAGGTGCTGGAACAGGACGTTCTTGATGGTCAGCGCGGCGGTGAGCCGCTCCATCAGGCGGTCCTCGTGGAACAGGTCGCAGACCTGAATGCCGATCTTAGCATACTTGTCGGAGTAGAAGGGCGCAATGCCGCTCTTGGTAGAGCCGAAGGCCTTGCCTCCCAGCCGCTCCTCCTCATAGGCATCCTGGAGCGTATGGTAGGGCATGAGCAGCTGGGCCCGCTCAGAGATGATGAGGTTGGGGGCGGGAACGCCCTGGTCGGTGATGGAGCGCAGCTCGTCCACCAGCTTGCGGATGTCCAGCGCCACGCCGTTGCCGATGATGTTGGTGACGTGGGGATAGAACGCGCCGGACGGCAGGGTGTGCAGGGCGAAGCGGCCGCGGTCATTGATGATGGTGTGGCCGGCATTGGCGCCGCCCTGGAAGCGGATGACGACGTCAGAGCTCTCAGCCAGCATATCGGTGATCTTGCCCTTGCCCTCGTCGCCCCAGTTGGCGCCTACGATCGCTTTTACCATAATTGTTACCTCCAGGAACCGGGATTCGCAACCGCGGAGCGGATTTGCCTTATCCGATTCACAACGCAACGACAACATTATACTGCCTTTTTCCTCCCGTTGCAAGGGCAAACTATGGAGAAAAACGGAGAAAAAAGCGAGAAGAGACCGCCCTGCCCGGGAGAAGAGGCGCAAGGCGTCTTGCCTCCGGGGGAAAAACACGGTACAATGGAGCAAAGACCCGGCGCCGGACCGCGGCCGGAGCCGCGCGGAGGCGGGTCGAAAGGAGGCCAGTATGGAAGAACGGAGCAGACGCCCCTTCGGCACGATGCCGGACGGGACACAGGTGGAGGAGATCACGCTGCGCAGCGGCGGGCTCACCGCCGGGATCCTGACCTATGGGGGGGCGGTGCGCACCCTCACAGTGCCCGGCCGGAGCGGAGCGGCCGTGGATGTGGCGCTGGGCTTTGACAGTCTGGAGGACTACCGGCGGCAGGATAAGTATCTGGGGGCCCTGGTGGGCCGGGTGGCCAACCGCATCGGCGGGGCCCGCTTCTCCCTGGGCGGGCGGGAGTATCCCCTGGCGGCCAACAACGGGGAAAACCACATCCACGGCGGCCTGGCAGGCTTTGACCGGCAGGTGTGGCAGGTGGAGGAGGCGGGGGCGGACCGGCTGGTCCTCTCCCTGTTCAGCCCGGACGGCCAGGAGGGCTACCCCGGCGACCTGTCGGTCCGGGTGGCCTATACCCTCTCCCCGGAGGGGCTGTCCATCGCCTACTGGGCGCGGAGCAGCCGGGACACCCTGTGCAATCTCACCAACCACAGCTATTTCAATCTGAACGGACACGCCAGCGGTCCGGTGGCCGGCCAGTATATCCAGATCAACGCCGGGCGCTATACCCCCGCGGACGGGGGCTCCATCCCCACGGGGGAGCTGGCCCCGGTGGAGGGCACCCCCATGGACCTGCGGGCGGGGGTGCGGATCGGCGCGCGGATCGACGAGGACTTCCCCCAGCTGACCATGGCGGGGGGCTATGACCACAACTGGGTGGTGGACGGCCCGGCGGGGACGCTGCGCCCGGCGGCCCGGGCCTGGTCGGAGGAGACGGGGATCGTTCTGGCGGTGAGCACCACCATGCCCGGCGTACAATTCTACACAGGCAACTATCTGGACGGCTGTCCCGCGGGGAAGGGGAACGCCCCCTACGGCAAGCGGTGGGGCTTCTGCCTGGAGACCCAGTTCTTCCCGGACGCCGTCCACCATCCGGAGTTCCCCAGCCCGGTGCTGCGGGCCGGGGCGGAGTACCGGCAGGAGACCCGGTTCTGCTTCTCCGTGGACAAATGAGCGGCTGCGGGCCGGAGGCGTATCGCCTCCGGCCCTCTTTCCTCTTCGTACGGTTCAGAGGAAGCGCTTCATCTCCTGGATGTTCTGTTCCTCGGTGCGCAGCAGCCGCTGACCCAGTTCCACCAGGGCCGGGTCGGCCCGGCCGGTGAGCTGGTGAAGGCGGCGGGTCATCTGGACGGCGCCCATGGTGCTGCCCTGGATCATCCGCTCCGCCAGCCTGGATGTGGACGGGTCCAGCATGGACTGGGCCCGCAGCATGGCGGCGGACATGGCCAGGGCTGCGGTGCCGGGGCCCCGCAGCTCCCGCCGGCCGTGGGCCCGGGCATAGGCCTGGGACTGGGCGGCGATGGCCCGGTACTCCCGGAGCTGCCGGTCCAGGGCGGGGACCATGGCCCGGCTCTGAGGCAGCGACATGGCCTGGGGGATGGCCCCCACTCCCATGGCGGCATTTTTGTGGATGAAGGATAACAGTGCTCCGCTAGGATCCAAACTTCTCACCTCCAGGGCTTAGCCTGCGCCGGAGGCGGAAAAATATCCAGACCAGCCCGTCATTTTCTCACTGATGGAGCCGGACCTGGAGGAGGAGGCCATAATCGAGAGAATGTATCCTCCCGAATTTGAGGACGAGATCGACGCGCTGCGGGAGGCCAAGGAGAGGAAGGCCAAAGACGGGAAGAAGTAAATTTACAACACAGGATAGTTTTTGACAAGCAGAGACGCCCCGGAGCACTGCTCCGGGGCGTCTCTGCTTGAAATATCAACAGATGGAAAGGGAAAACAGCTTACACCTCGAACATCAGGTCGCCGTAGGTGGGCACCGGCCAGGCGGACTTGTCCACCAGCAGCTCCAGGGCGTCGATGGGATAGCGGAGGGCGTCCATGGCAGGGACTACGGCGGTACGGTAGGCCAGGGCCATCTCCTTCACGCCGGGGATGGAGTCCACCCGCTCCATCAGGGGCTTGAGCTGCTCTAGGGCGCAGGAGGCCTGGGAGAGGTAGTCGCTGATCTGGGTCAGCAGCTTGCGCTGGACGGACAGGTCGGCCTCAGGACAGGCGGCGGACACCGAGGTGATGGACTGGGCCAGACGGGTGGTGTAGCTGATGACGGTGGGGATGTAGTGCTTGGAGGCCATGTGGATCATGGTGTTGGCCTCGATTTTGGTGACCTTGATATAGGTCTCATACATGATCTCCGCCCGGGCCTCCAGCTCAGACTGGGTGTAGATCCCGAACTTGGTGAACAGACGGACCGCCTTCTCCGTGGTGAGGGCGGGGACCGCATCCACCAGAGAGGCCAGGTTGGGCAGGCCGCGGCGGGCGGCCTCGGCCACCCAGGCGTCGGAGTAGCCGTCGCCGTTGAAGATGATACGCTGATGCCGGGCCATGTTTTCGTGGATCAGCTGGGAGCAGGCGGAGGAGAAGTCGGGGGCCTGCTCCAGGACGTCGGCGGCGTCGCACAGGGCCTCGGCCACGATGGCGTTGAGGGTGACGTTGGCGTCGGCGATGGAGTCGGAGGAGCCCACCATGCGGAACTCGAACTTGTTGCCGGTGAAGGCGAAGGGGGTGGTGCGGTTGCGGTCGGTGGCGTCCCGGCTCAGGACGGGGACGGTGGACACGCCGGAGTCCAGCTTGCCGGAGGCCAGCAGCTGGATGGAGTCGGCGTTGGAGACGATCTGGTCCACCACGCTCTCCAGCTGGTCGCCCAGGCAGATGGAGATGATGGCGGGAGGGGCCTCCTGGCCGCCCAGGCGGTGCTCGTTGCCCACGCAGGAGGCGGACTGCCGCAGCAGGTCGGCGTGGACGTCCACTGCCTTCATGATGCAGGAGAGGACCAGCAGGAACTGCAGGTTCTCGTTGGGGGTGTCGCCGGGGTCCAGCAGGTTCTCGCCGGTGTCGGTGCCGATGGACCAGTTGTTGTGCTTGCCGGAGCCGTTGACGCCGGCATAGGGCTTTTCGTGGAGGAGGCAGACCAGGCCGTGACGGGTGGCCACCCGCTTCATGGTCTCCATGGTCAGCTGGTTCTGGTCCACGGCCAGGTTGCACATGGTGAAGATGGGGGCCATCTCATGCTGGGCGGGGGCCACCTCGTTGTGCTGGGTGGTGGCGGGGATGCCCAGCTTCCACAGCTCCTGATTCAGGTCGGCCATGAAGGAGCCCACCCGGTCCCGGATGACGCCGAAGTACTGGTCCTCCAGCTCCTGCCCCTTGGGGGAGGGTGCGCCGAAGAGGGTGCGCCCGGTGTAGATGAGGTCCCGGCGCTTCAGATACTTCTCCCGGTCCACCAGGAAGTACTCCTGCTCGGACCCCACCTGGGGGATGACCTTTTTGGCCGCGGTGTTCCCAAACAGCCGGAGGATGCGCAGCGCCTGGGTGCTGATGGCCTGCATGGAGCGCAGCAGGGGGGTTTTCTTGTCCAGCGCCTCGCCGTGGTAGGAGACGAAGATGGTGGGGATGCACAGAATGGTGCCGGCGGTCATCTCCTTGACGAAGGCGGGGGAGGTCATGTCCCAGGCGGTGTAGCCCCGGGCGTAGTGGGTGGAGCGCAGCCCGCCGGAGGGGAAGGAGGAGGCGTCGGACTCCCCCATGATCAGCTGCTTGCCGGTGAGCTGAAGCAGGGTGCGGCTGTTTTCCGGGCGGGTGAGGAAGGAGTCGTGCTTCTCCGCGGTGATGCCGGTGAGAGGCTGGAACCAGTGGGTATAGTGGGTGGCGCCCTTTTCCACCGCCCAGTCCTTCATGGCGTTGGCCACGATGTCGGCGGTCTCGATGCTGATGTTGCCGCCGTTTTCCATCACGTCCATGACCTCGCGGAACACGCCCTTGGGGAGCCGCTCCCGCATCACATCGGTGCTGAATACATTGGAACCGAAGATCTCTGTGATATTGACGCTCATAGGTTCAATCCTTTCCATACTGTATGGTCTGACCGCCCGGCCAGAGGGGAAGAGGAGCGGGCGGCGGCTGCCGGGAGGCGCCTGGTCCGCCGCCGCGCTGCGGGGGTGCATATTGAGATAGATATTACATTTAAATTACTCCCTGGGCGGGGAAAATGCAAGCCTTTAATGTGACAAAGTTCGGGGGCGGCAGGCCCAGGGGATGTGGGTGTTTCCACAAAAAGGGACGGCGGGAAACAGGGCGGGGAAGGCTGCCGGGCCTTCTGTCATACCCGGGCCGCCGGGCGCATAGCCTTTCCCGTATGGAAAGGAGCGGTGGACGATGCATATTACCAAAATGCACGGGCTTGGGAACGACTACATCTATCTGAACGGTCTGGAGGGCGCCCCGGAGGATCTGCCGGGGCTGGCGGTGCGCCTGTCCGACCGGCATTTCGGGGTGGGGGGCGACGGGGTGATCTGCATCCGTCCCGGACGGGGCGGGGACTTCACCATGGAGATGTACAACGCGGACGGCTCCCGGGGGGCCATGTGCGGCAACGGGATCCGCTGTGTGGGCAAGTATGTCTATGACAAGGGGCTGACCCGCAAGACCTGCCTGACCATCGACACCGACGCCGGCCCCCGCGTTCTGGAGCTGCAGGTCCGGGGCGGACGGGTGGAGCAGGTCACGGTGGATATGGGGATCCCCGCGCTGTCCCCCGCGGTGTCCGTGGAGGCGGAGGGGGAGACCTATACGGTCTGGCCGGTGGATGTGGGCAACCCACACGGGGTGGTGTTCTGCCCCGCGCCGGAGGCGGTCCCTCTGGAGCGGGTGGGGCCCATTCTGGAGGGGAGCGGGGCGTTCCCCCAGCGGATCAACGTGGAGTTCGCGGCGGTCCGGACCCGGGAGCGGCTGGAGGCCCGGGTGTGGGAGCGGGGGAGCGGGATCACCCTGGCCTGCGGGACGGGGGCCTGCGCGGTGCTGGCGGCGGCGGTCAGGACCGGCCGGTGCGGACGGCGGGCCGCGGTGCGGCTGCCGGGTGGCGTGCTGGAGCTGGACTGGGACCGGGACAGCGGGCACATTTGGATGACCGGCCCGGCGGTGACCGTGTTCGAGGGGGAGGTGGACTGAAGGCTGCGCTCAGGCTGGAGAAGTACAAAAAGAATCATTCGACAAACGGGATATTTTCCTCTATACTAAAAGACGACATCAACAAGCGGCCCTCTGGGGTGCCGGAGGGCCCAAAGAAGGGGATAGGACCGTGGAGCTTCTGGCCGCATTTGCTGTATTTCTGGTTGGGACCTTCGCCTGTATGGCGCTGGGGTGGTCCCTGTCCTGGGGGCTAGCCCTGGGGCTGGTGTGCTTCACCCTGGTGGGGCTGCGCCGGGGGCTGAGCCTCCGGGCGCTGGTCCGTATGGCGGGGGAGGGGGCCCGCACCTCGCTGGTGGTGCTGCGCATCCTGGTGCTCATCGGCTTTCTCACCGCCCTGTGGCGGGCCAGCGGGACCATCGCCTTTTTCGTCCACACGGGCCTGGAGTGGATGCACCCCAGCGCCTTCTATCTGGCGGCCTTCCTGCTGGCCTCCGCCCTGTCCATGGCCTTCGGCAGCTCCTTCGGCGTGGCGGGGACGGCGGGGGTGATCCTGGCCGCCATCGCCCGCAGCGGCGGGGCCAGCCTGGCCGTCACAGGGGGCGCGGTGCTGTCCGGGGCCTACCTGGGGGAGCGGCTGTCCCCGGCCTCCTCCTCTGCGGCCCTGACCGCCGCCCTGGCCGGGGTGGAGCAGCACGACTTTCAGCTGCGGATGTGGCGGACCACGCCTCTGCCCCTGGCCCTCTCCCTGGTATTTTACGGAGGGATCTCTCTGCTGCACCCCATCCAGCAGGTGGATCAGACCATCCTGAGGGCCCTGGAGGAGGGCTTTGACCTGTCCTGGACCGTGGTGCTGCCGGCGGTCATCCTGCTGGTGCTGCCCTTTTTCAAGGTCAGCGCGGCCCGGTCCATCCTGGTCAGCTGCGGCGCGGCGGCGGTGCTGGCCGTGTGGGAGCAGGGCAGGCCGCTGGCAGAGGTGGCCTGGAGCTGCGTGGCCGGATATGTGGTGGAGCAGCCGGAGCTGACGGGCATTTTGTCCGGCGGCGGCCTGTTGTCCATGGTGAATGGAATGTGCATCGTGCTGCTCTCCTGCGCCTCCTCCGGGATCCTGAACGGGGCGGAGCTACTGGAGCCGGTGAAGGCGCGGCTGGAGCGCATGGCCCGGAGGACCGGCCTGTATGTGACTACGGCGGCGGTGTCTGTGGCCTCCGCGGCCCTGCTGTGCAACCAGTCTATCGCCCTGGTGCTCACCGGACAGATGATGGGAGAGAGCTTCCGCCGCAGCGGGAAGGACGGCCTTCTGCTGTCCCAGGCCCTGGGGAATACGGCCATCGTGCTGGCGGCGGTGGTGCCCTGGTCCATCGCCGGCAGCGTGCCCCTGGAGGCCATGGGGGCCTCCGCCCTGGCCATCCCCTTCTCCTTCTTCCTGTTCGCCGCTCCGGTGTGCGACTGGCTCTGCCACCGGAAGCAGTTCCAAATGGAATAAAGTTCGATCCGTTTTGAAAAAGCGGCTGCGGCCTGTTCGGCCGTCTTGCCTCCGGCCCCGCGGGGCCGGAGGCATTTCTGCTCTTTTGCCTGAACTTTCTCTCTGTTATGCTAGCGTTGCGCGGGCCTTCTGGGCCTTCCATCCCAAAGAGAGAAATCAAGGAGGAGACCACCATGGCAAGAAAAGCAGTAGAACGGAATATATCCTATGACGATGTGCGGCAGCTTTACTATGTCAGCATGGAGCTGGGCCGGGACGAGAACGGGAAGCGGATCAAGCAGTACCGGACCTTTCCCACGCTGACGGCCGCCCGGAACGGGCTGAGGGACTTTCACACCCAGCGGGAGCGGCAGGCGCGGGAGCCACAGGATGAGGTCCGGGAGGAGATGGACCTGGCCCACTGGCTGGAGTACTGGATGGAGTCCATCGTCCGGCCCAACCGGGCGGAGACCACCGTGTACGCCTATCAGAAGATCATCGACAACCACATCCTGCCTGCCCTGGGTGGGATTCCCATGAGCCGCCTGTCAGCCAAGCGGATCCAGCGGTACTACACGGACACCCAGCAGGCGGCCGGGCTGTCCTCCAACACCATGCGGCGGCACCACGACCTTCTCTCCAGCGCCCTGCGCTCCGCGGTGCGGCAGGATATGCTTCTGGCCTCGCCCATGGACCGGGTGGAGCCGCCGCGGTCCCGGGTCAAGGAGGCCTTCTTTTATGACAATGAGGAACTGAAACAGCTCTATCAGCTTATCGAGGGGCACATTCTGGAGCTGGCGGTGAAGATGGCGGGCAGCCTGGGGATGCGCCGGGAGGAGATCTGCGGCCTGAAGTGGGAGAACGTGGACTTCCGCCGCCGCCTGGTCCTGGTGCGGGAGGCCCGCACCGCCTATGGGGCCACCATCGTCCAGAAGGAGACCAAGAACCGGGCCTCGGTGCGCACCCTCTACCTCCCGGAGGAGGTCCTCCTCCTGCTGGGGCGGGAGCAGGAGCGGCAGGAAGAGGAACGGGCCCGGCAGGGCGCTGTCTTCAACCGGACGGACCATGTGATCCTGGATCACAAGGGGGCGCCCTACTCCCCAAACGCCCTCTCCCTGGCCTTCACCCGGTTTGTGCGGAAAAACGGCCTGCCCCGCCTCACCTTCCACGGCCTGCGGCACACCTTTGCCACCATCGCCTCCTGTCAGGGGGCCTCCCTGTTCGACATCGGGAAGGCCCTGGGCCACTCCACCTCCGCCACCACGGGGCGGATCTATACCCATCTGGTGGACCGCACCCACGAGGACCTGGTGCTCCGGGTGTCCGACGCCCTGAAATGAGGGGGACTCTTTTCCCCGGAGGCGCTTGTAATTTGCCGCCGTTTCTTGTATAGTGATAGCAGAAAGAAGCAGAGAGGAGGCGGATGTGTGCGGATCATGGCCATTGACTACGGCGACGCCCACACCGGGGTGGCGGTCTCCGACCCCACCGGATTTTTGACGGGGGATGTGACCACCATCCACAGCCGGAAGGCGGAGGTGGTGCTGGAGGAGCTGGTCAAGCTGGTCCAGACCTATCAGGTGGACGAGCTGGTGATGGGCTTTCCCCGGAATATGGACGGGACAGAGGGCCCCCGGGCGGAGCTGTACCGGACCTTTGCCGGCCGGGTGGAGGAGGCCACCGGCCTGAAGCCGGTGCTGTGGGATGAGCGCCGGACCACGGTGGACGCCCACCGGATCCTGTTTGACGCGGGGAAGAACGGAAAGAAGCGGAAAAAGACAGTGGATGCGGTGGCGGCCTCCCTGATCCTGGAGGGCTATCTGGAGTTCCGGCGGATGCGGGGCTGAGCCGCCGCGGCGGCGGAAGGAAAAGGAGTGTAGAAGCAATGATGCTGTTTCAAGTGACCTATACCATGCTTCCCGGACAGAGGGATGCGTTTTTGCAGATGATGCGGGAGTCCGGGATCCTGGACCAGATCCGCCGGGAGGAGGGGTGCCTGGACTACCGCTACTACCTCCCGGAGGAGGAGGACGGCACCCTGCTCCTGGTGGAGCGGTGGACCGGGCCGGAGGCCCAGAAGGCCCACATGGCCACCAGCCACATGGCCCGGCTGGGCCAGGTCAAGGCCCAGTATGTGGCGGAGACCAGCGTGGTCACCTGGGCGCTGGACTGAGCGCGGACCGGGAGAATATGCAGTAAAGTGAAAAACCTTTTCAGAAGTTCTGCCCCGGATGGGGTGGAACTTCCACAGCACAGAGAACGGAACGACACAGAGGAGGAACGGACATGAACATCAAAACGGTACACGCCGTCTATTTCAGCGGCACCGGGACCACGGAGAAGGTGGTCACCACCCTGGCGAAGGATCTGGCGGAGCGGCTGGGGGCCGGGTATGAGGCCTGCTGCTTCAACCTGCCCGAGGCCCGGAAGCAGGCCCTGTCCTTCGGCCCGGAGGATCTGGCGGTGGTGGGCACCCCGGTCTATGCCGGCCGGGTGCCCAATCTGCTGCTGCCCTACATTCGGGATATGATCCATGGGGAGGGGACCCTGGCCGTCCCGGTGGTGCTGTACGGCAACCGCAACTATGACGACGGACTGATGGAGCTGCGCAACGTCCTGCGGGACAACGGCTTCTGCCCCGTGTCCGCCGGGGCCTTTGTGGGCGAGCATTCCTTCTCCCGTATTCTGGGCGCGGGCCGTCCGGACGGGGAGGATATGGCCCTGGTGGGTGAGCTTGGCGAGAAAACAGCTGACAAGGTGAGAGGCTTGACAGAGCTTCCCGGAGAGGCGGTCCATGTGAACGGCTGCGACCCCATCCGGCCCTACTACACCCCCCGGGACCGCCACGGCGAGCCCATCAAGGACTTCCTGAAGGCTAAGCCGGTCACCGACCCGGACAAGTGCGTGAAGTGCGGCCTGTGTGCCCGCCTGTGCCCCATGGGCTCCATCGATCCCGCCGATGTGTCCAACGTGGCCGGCAAGTGCATCAAGTGCTGCGCCTGCGTGAAGAAGTGTCCCACCGGGGCCAAGTACTTTGACCACGAGGGGTATCTCTACCACCAGCATGAGCTGGAGGACCAGTATGCCGGACGGCGGGCCCCCAGCGAGATCTTTGTCTGAGGCGGAGCGGGCGGCTGAGGCCGCCGCCCGGGAGGAGCTTTGCCAGGTGTGCCGTCTGCTGTACCAGCGGGGGTACACTGTGGGCCACGACGGGAACGTGTCCCTCCGGCTGGGGGAGGACCAGATCCTGGTCACCCCCTCCGGGGTGGGCAAGGGGCGGCTGCGTCCCGGGATGCTGGTGAGGTGCGCCCTGTCCGGGGAGGTGCTGGAGGGGGAAAGGCACCCCTCCTCCGAGATACCTATGCACCTGCTGGTCTACCGGGAGCGCCCCGATGTCCGCGCCGTGGTCCACGCCCATCCCCCCATGGCCACCGCCTTCGCCGTCTGCCGCCGCCCGCTGAGGGAGCGGTACCTCACCGAGACCATCAGCGGCCTGGGAGAGGTTCCGGTGGCCCCCTTTGCCCTCCCATCCACCCAGGAGGTGCCGGACAGCGTCCGCCCCTTTGTGCGGGACCACAGCGCGGTGCTGCTGGCCAACCACGGGGCCCTGACCTGGGGGCCGGATCTCTGGTCCGCCTTTGACCGGATGGAGACGGTGGAGCAGACAGCCAGGATCTATGCCAACGTCCAGCTGCTGGGGGGCGGTGTGGAGCTGACGGAGGCCCAGGAGACGGCCCTGCTGGGTCTGGCGGGCCGGTATGCGGTCCTGGCGGGGCCCAGAACAGAGGAGGAGAGCGTATGACGGCACAGAGCCAGCCGGAGAATGTCCGCCTGGGAGAGGACGGGGAGAGCGTGGTCCTGTTGGACCAGACGCGGCTGCCCGGCCGGGTGGAGTACCGCACGGTGCGGGACCTGAAGGAGATGGTGGAGGCCATTCGGACCCTCCGGGTGCGGGGCGCGCCCGCCATCGGCGTCTTTGCTGGGTTCTGCCTGTCCGCCCTGGCCCGTCAAATGGAGCGGGCGGGGCTGGATACCCCCGGACTTTTGAGAGAATTAGACCGAAAAGGGAAAATACTTGTCAGCTCACGCCCTACGGCGGTCAATCTGTCCTGGGCAGTGGAGCGCATGATGGACCGCGCCTCCGGACTGGCCGGAGGCGCCCCGGAGGAGCTGGCCGCCGCTTTGGAGGCGGAGAGCCGGGCCATCCGCCGGGAGGATGAGGAGATGTGCCGCGCCATTGCGGAGCACGGGCTCTCCCTGCTGAAGGCGGGGGACGGGGTGCTGACCCACTGCAACGCGGGGCCTCTGGCCACCTCCCGATACGGCACCGCCCTGGGTCCCATCCTGCTGGCCGGGGAACGGGGGATCCCCCTGCGGGTGTTCGCCGACGAGACCCGGCCCCTGCTCCAGGGGGCGCGGCTCACCGCCTGGGAGCTGCATCAGGCGGGGGTGGACGTCACCCTGATCTGTGACAACATGGCCTCTATGGTGATGAAGAACGGATGGGTCCAGGCCTGCTTTGTAGGCTGCGACCGGGTGGCGGCCAACGGCGACGCCGCCAACAAGATCGGCACCAGCGGAGTGGCCATCCTGGCCAAACACTACGGGATCCCCTTCTATGTGCTGGGGCCCACCTCCACCATCGACCTGAACTGTCCCGACGGGGACCACATCCCCATTGAGCAGCGGGATCCGGAGGAGATCCGCTCCCTGTGGTACCGGGAGCCCATGGCCCCCGCCGGGGTGAAGTGCTTCAATCCGGCCTTTGACGTCACCCACCACAGCCTGATCTCCGGCATCATCACGGAAAAGGGGATCTGCCGCCCGCCGTTTCCCCAGTCCCTGGCCGCGCTGTTTTCCAATGGGGCGCGCTGAGTTCCCAAACACGCAAAAACACACAAAAAATGTCCCTCTGCCATGGCAGGGGGACATTTTTTGATCTTACCGCTCTATCTTCCAGAAAAACGCGCTGTACGGGGGCAGCTGGCTCCCGCCGCCGAAGTCGTGCTGCTGGCCGGAGATCAGGTCCCAGGCCAGGCCGCAGCCGGCGTCGAAGTGGGCAGTATAGGGCTGGCTGTCCGCGTTGACCGCCACCAGCACCCGCTCCGTCTCTGTTCTGCGCTCGAAAATGAGCTGTAGGTTGGTGAGGAGCACATTCCGATAGCTGCCCTCCCGCAGGGCCGGGCTGCCCCTTCGGGCGGCGGCCAGCCGGGCGATCCAGCTTGTCAGGGCGTTCCACTCCGGCTTTTCCAGGGCGGGGCGGAGACCGGCGTCACTGCACGGGGCTTTTTCGCCGGAGATGCCCCACTCGCTGCCGTAGTACAGGGCGGGGGTCCCGGGCATCCCGAACAGAAGGGCGTAGATCAGGGGGAGGTGGGCGGGGTCCCGGAGCTTGGAGGCGATGCGGGTGACATCGTGGTTGTCCACGAAGGACAGCAGGTGGGCCCCCTTGTAGAGGGTCCAGGGCTCCGGCCCGTACTGGCGGGCCAGACTGTGGCCGATCTCGAACAGGTTGCGGTCGTTGAGGCTGGACCACAGGCCCTTATAGCACTCGTAGTTGGTGACCGAGTGGCACAGCTCCGGCCCCATCCAGAGGTTGTAGTCCCCGCCCAGGACCTCGCCCACCAGAACAAAGCCGGGCTTCAGCGTCTGGGTGAAGGCCCGCAGGCGCTTCAGATAGCTGGCGGGGAGGCAGTAGGCCACATCCAGCCGCAGCCCGTCGATCCCGAACTGCTCCACCCAGCTCCGGATGGCCTGGAACTGGTACTCCACCACATCCGGGTTGTGAAGGTTCAGCTTGACCAGCTCGCCGTGGCCCTCCCAGTTCTCATACCAGAAGCCGTCGCCCCGGTCGGTGTCGCCGTCGAAGTTCAGATAGAACCAGTCCCGGTAGGGGCTGTTCCACTTCTTCTCCTGTACGTCCCGAAAGGCCCAGAAGCCCCGGCCCACATGGTGGAACACTCCGTCCAGCAGGACCCGGAGCCCGGCGTCGTGAAAGGCGCGGCACACCTGGGCCAGGTCTTCGTTGGTCCCCAGGCGGGGGTCCAGCCGGTTGTAGTCCCGGGTGTCGTAGCCGTGGCGGTCGCTGTCAAACACCGGATTGAGCAGGACGGTGTCCGCCCCCAGCTGTTTGATGTGCTCCACCCAGTCCAGCAGCCGCAGGATGCGGTGCTCGGTATGCCCGTCGTTGTCCGCCGGCGCGCCGCACAGGCCCAGGGGATAGATCTGATAGAGGATAGCTTGGTCAAACCACATATTGGACACTCCTTTCGTCTCCCGGCCGGGTCGCTCCGGCGGAGAGGCGCGTTGATCGCAGGGCGAGGGAAAAAGACAGGGCGGGCCCCGCCGGGTCCACCCTGTGAAACGGCGGCAGAGACGCCGCCGCCGGGTATGCCGTGTGACATACCGACATTATACAGTTTTTCCCTGAAAAATCAAGAAAAAGGTGGTGGGATCGGAGGGGTCACTGCCTGGTCAGATAGGGGAGGACCAGGGCAGCCAGCGCGATCACCAGCAGCAGGATGCGGTTGAAGCGGTCCATAGGCGGTCTCCTTTCTGGAACTTTGATCCAGATACAGGATAGCACGAAACGATACGACTGTCAAATTGAATAAAGAGAAGCGAGAAAGACCGGACAAAATAGTGAAAAAGACGGATCAGACCTGACCCTTTGCAAGGCGGAGCGGGGGCCCGTCCAAACAAATCACCTGATCGGCCAGGGAGCAGGCCAGGGTCTCGTGGCTGGACAGGAGGACCGGGGCGTCCAGGGCACGGAGGGCGTCCATCAGGCGGCGGACCCGGGCGGGGTCCACCCCGGTGAAGGGCTCGTCCAGCAGATAGAGCTGTCCGCCCAGGGCCAGGGCCCGGACCAGGGCCAGGCGGCGGCGCATTCCGCCGGACAGGGAGGCGGGAAAGCTGCCCTCCTCGCCGGTGAGCTCGGCCAGGGCCAGCCACCGGGGGACCTCCGCCCAGCGGGACTGGGGGAGCACATCCATCAGGTGCTGCTCCACCGTGCGCCAGGGGAACAGGCGGTCCTCCTGAAAGAGAAGGGAAGTCTCACGGGGAGGCGGGGCCTGGATCCGGCCGCTCCGGGGGCGCTCCAGTCCGGCCAGACAGCGCAGCAGGGTGGTCTTGCCGCAGCCGGAGGGTCCTGACAGGACGGTGACCCCCCGCTCCGGCAGGGTGAGGGAGAAGTCCTCCAGCACCCGCTTCTCCCCGTAGGAGAGGGTGAGGTGAGAGACGGAGATCACAGCGGCTTCCCCCCCTCTGGACGGCGGATGAGCCGGGTCAGCGCCCGCTCCATGAGCAGGCTGAGCAGGATGACCACCGCCGTCCAGGCGAAGAGGTCCGCAGTTTCGAAGGTCTGCTTGGCCCGGCTGATCTGGGCGCCGATGCCCAGCCGGGGGAGGCACAGGACCTCGGCGGCCACGCCGGATTTCCAGGCCAGCCCCATGGCGGTGGCAGCGGCGGAGCGCAGGTGGGGCCGCAGGGAGGGGAGGTACACCAGGCGGACCGTTTTCCAGCGGGAGAAGCGGTAGGCCCGGGCCAGCTCCAGCAGCTGTCCGTCGGTGGCGCGGATCCCCTGGGTCAGGTTCTCCCACACCACCGGGAGCACCATCAGTCCGGCAATCACCGCAGGCACCTGGTCCCGGCCGGTCCACAGCAGCACCAGCAGGATGAAGGAGACCACCGGCGTGGCCCGGACGATCCGAATGACTGGGGCGAACAGGCGGCGGCACCAGGGGCTGGTACAGGTGAGGGCGGCCAGCAGACCGCCCAGGACCGCGCCGCCCGCCATCCCCGCTGCGATGCGGGCCAGAGAGGCGAGAGCGGTCCACCAGAATTCCGGGGACCGGGCCAGGCGGAACAGGGCCAGCAGCACCGTGGCGGGATAGGGGAGGAGCAGCTCGTTGCCCCGGCCCTCCACATGGAGCTCCACCAGCCAGGCTCCAAGCTGCCAGACCCCCAGCCAGAAGGCCGGGGGCAGCAGCAGGGACAGGGCGCGGTCCAGTCGGTCAGGACACGCCATAGTAGAAGGAGTCATAGGGGAGCACGCCGCCGATGGAGGCGGGGTCGGCGTCATAGAGGACCTGGTAATAGTCCTCCAGCACCGCCTTCATCTCCACCCCGGTGAGGCACACCAGATTGCACTGGGGGATGGCGGATCTGGCGATGGCGGCGTTGGGGGTGATGCCGTACTGGGCCACCAGCTGGGCGGCGTCTTCCAGGTTGGCGGGGTCGGACATATAGGCGATGGAATCCTGATAGGCGTTCAGGAAGTTCTCCACCCCCTGGGGATTCTCCTCAATATAGTCGGTGCGGGCCACAATGCAGCCCATGGCCAGCTGGCCGCTGCTCACCTTGGACCACTCCTCGGTGAGGGACAGGGCCTGCCGCACCCCGGCATCCTGGAGCATCAGGGCGGTAGCGGCGGGGACGGGGAGCAGACAGACGCCGTCCTCAGAGGAGGCCATCTTGGCGGTGACCTCCTGGGCGGTCATCCACTGGATGTCCACATTGGCGGGGTCCACCCCGTTCTCGGTGAGCAGGTAGTTGAGGACAAACTCCGGGTTGGCCCCCTGGCCGGTGGCATAGACGGTCCTGCCCTCCAGGTCGGCCATGGACTGGACGGAGTTCCCCTTCTCCAGGATGTAGAGCACCCCCAGGGTGTTCACCGCCAGCACCTGGACGGCCCCCTCGGACTTGGCGGACAGGCTGGCGGCCACGTTGGTGGCCACGGCGGCGATGTCCACGTCCCCGTTGATGAGGGCGCTGGAGACCGCCTGGTTGTCCGCCTCCACGGTGGCGGCGTTGATCACTGGAGACGCCTCGCCGTTGGCGACGGCCTCGGGGGTGACAGCTTCGTTGTCCGCCATCAGCTTGGCAGCTCCCACGCCGGTGGGGCCGGACAGGACCATGACATTGGGCAGCACATAGCTGTCAGAGGAGGAGGCCACAGAGCTAACAGAGCCGGACTGGGAGTCGGAGGCGCTTCCGGAGGCGGAGGAGGAGTCCTTCCCACCGCCGCATCCGGCCAGGGCGGACACCATCAGGGCGCCGCACAGGAGCAGAGACAGTTGCTTGTTCAGTTTCATTTGAATCTTCCTTTCCAATGTTGTGTTTCCGGGCTGTCCGGGGTCTTACAGCACGCCCTCCAGCCCCGCCGGGTCCAGAACGTACATGGACTTGCCCTCCCGGCGGATGAGCCGCGCGTCCTCCAGGGCCTGGAAGGCCCGGTACAGGGAGGCGCGGCTGATGCCCAGGCGCTTGGACAGATCGGTGGCGGACAGGCGCAGCGGTTCGCCGGAGGGAACGGTCAGCAGGTATCGGGCCAGCTTCCCCTCCGCGCCGGTCTGGGCCACCGAGCGCAGCCGTCCGGACAGGAACCGGATGCGCCCGGTGAGATACTGGAGGTAGTTGCGGCGGAGGAGGGGCTCCTCCCCCAGCAGGCGGTCCAGGGTCTCCTGGGGGAGAAACAGGACCCGGCAGGGGGACTGGGCCGTGAGGACGGCGGCGAACTCCGGCGCGTCGTTGTAGAGGGCGGCCGCGCCGAAGAGTTCCCCGGCCCGCAGCAGGCTGACGGACAGGGAGCCGTTGGTCACCTGGACCTGCCCGGAGAGGATCACGCCCAGGCTCTGCCGGAACTGGCCGGGGCCGTAGAGCACCTCCCCGGCGGCGAAGGGCTCCACCGTGACGCCGGGCAGGGCGGGCAGGGAGCGGAGCAGAGCGTCCTCCACCCCCAGGAACAGGGGACAGCGGCTCAGAAGGGCGCGCTCCTGGTCAGAGAGATCCGGGGCCATGGGCGGGCCCTCCTTTCTGAAAAAGTGTCTTATTTGAGACAGATTGAATATACCACGGACAGGCGCAAAGGTCAACCCCGGACATAGGACCATAGGATATCTGCCCATCTTCCAGCACGCGTCTGACAAAAACAGAAAAGAAGAACTGCCAAAGCAATGGCAGTTCTTCTTTGAAAGGAAGGGTTAGTTCAGCGACAGCAGATATTCGCCCAGCTCGGCCACGGAGGAGACCAGCCTCCATGGCGATACCTGACCCAGCTCTTTCTCAGAACCATAGCCATAGGTGACCGCAACACATGGAATTCCAGCCTTCTGGGCACCAAGGACATCGTGCTCCTTGTCACCCACCATTATGGCTCGATCCCGCTGGTCGGACAGGCCCAGCCGTTTCAGTGCTTCCTCAATAACATCTGCCTTTTCAGTCCGCTTTTCATCCATGGTTGCTCCCACAATCTCGTGAAAAAAAGGCGTCAGCCCAAAATGTTCCAGGATCTGTCGGACGTAGTGTTCCGGTTTAGAGGAAGCCACTGACAAAACATATCCCCGGTCGGTCAGGGTTTGGAGCATCTCTGGGATGCCGGGGTAGGGTCTGTTTTCAAAGACCCCTGTGGTGGAATAGCGCTCCCGGTAGAATTGAACTGCCTGGCCGGCTTCCTCCCGGGTCATGCCGGAAAAGGACATGAACTGGGGGATCAGGGGCGGCCCGATGAAGGATCGAAGCTTTTGAACATCCGTCTCTGGCTTTCCCATTTTCTCCAGAGCATACTGGACAGAGCGGATGATCCCCTCACCGGACTCCGTGAGCGTCCCATCCAAATCAAATAAAAGATACCGGCTCATGCTGTTCCTCCTATGTCATAACATCAAGCGTGATCATTATATCATCGGATGGGGGTGGGTTCAATCAAAAAATCCGGCAGGTCTGGGACACGGCGCTCTGGGGAGCGGCATAGGATGGGGGGAGATCATACAGGGAGGGATGGAGATGACCGATCACTGTGGACCGGGGAGGCGGAAGACCCAGGCCGGCCGGCGTTCAGACCCGGAGGAGATGCTGGCCAAGGTGCAGGCTGCCGCGGAGGAGATGACCATGCGGCGCTATGTCCATATGCCGCCGGAGGGGCGGCCCTGCTGTCCCGAGGGCTGCCTGGCGGCGCTCCTGGGGGAGCTGAACCAGATCCAGGACCACCAGAACCAGATCCTGGCGGAGCTGCTGCGCGCCCTGGAGCGGATGGCCGACGCACTGGAGAGGCGGTAACCGAAGTCCAGGCGCAGAAAGATGAGACGGTCGAAAAGGCTTTTTCGACAAGCTGAAATCCCGTCTGCCACGGTATGGCAGGCGGGATTTTTTGAGGGATGGAGTTACGGCTGATCCGCGTCCAGACGGGTCTTGAAGTAGCTGTCGGCGCAGTAGATGGCGGCCACGGGGTTGTTGCCGGTGGCCCGGTCCTTGGCCACCAGGGTGGTGACCGGGGCCTGGGAATAGCGGTAGAACAGGGAGTCGTGGCCCACGCACAGCCCCAGGCAGATGTTGAACTGGGTCTCCACCCGGTTGAGGAGCTCCGCCTGGGCGATGGGGTTGCACATCACCTCATAGGTCCCGGGGCGGACCCGGTACTCCGGGGGCACCCCCGCCCGGTCCTTGGGGATGGAGCCTGTTTTACAGATGACGGAGGCCACCTGGAAGCCGTTTTGGCGCAGGACCCGGTCCACCACCTCGGCCTCCCGGTGCAGGCCGGCGCAGAAGGCCAGTCCCAGCCGGGTATAGCCCATGCGCTTGGAAAACTCCACTACCTCCCGCAGGCGGGGCCAGCGGCAGTAGCCGATGGCCTCGGTGGCGGCGCTGGCGATGAAAAAATCGTGGTTCTCCGGCTTGAAATACTCCTCTAGAATGGAGTCAAAGAAGGCACGGTCCCGCATGGGACAGTTTTTCGGCATCTTGTCCAGCTGTCCGGAGCGGCAGGCCTCAATGGTGCAGGACGCGCAGGTAAACATGGGGTCTTCCTCCTTTACAGATGTAAACAGATCGGGGGAGGGCGTCACAGGCTGGACAGATAGGCCGCCGGACCGCTCTCGTACAGGTCGCCGCCGTGGGCGTCCAGGATCACCGTCAGGGGCAGGTCCCGCACCGTCAGGCGGCGCACCGCCTCACAGCCCAGGTCCTCCCAGCAGATGACCTCCAGCTCCTCCACGCTGGCGGCCATCAGGGCCCCGGCGCCTCCCAGGGCGGCCAGATAGACTGCGCCGCTGCGGACCACCGCCTCCTTCACCGCCTGGTTCCGGGCCCCCTTGCCGATCATAATGGCCTGCCCCAGGTCCAGCAGGCGGGGGGAGTAGGCGTCCATCCGGCCGCTGGTGGTGGGCCCGGCGGAGCCGATGATCTGTCCGGGGCGCTCCGGCGTGGGGCCCACATAGTAAACGGCGGAGCCCTCTACGGGGAAGGGGAGAGCCTCTCCCGCATCCAGAAGCTCCATCATCCGCTTGTGTGCGGCGTCACGGGCGGTGTACACCGTGCCGGAGAGGAGCACGGTGTCCCCGGCCCGCAGGGGGGCCAGATCCTCCTTGGCTACGGGGGTGGTCAGTTTGTATTGCATGGAAACAGCCTCCTAATCGTTTGGATGGATATACAGGGTCATAAGTGCTCCAACAGAAAGCGGTGGATCGTGTCCGCAAGCTCCTTGGGGCGGCGGCGGTACAGATCGTGAGGGAGATCAAAGGTCCGCAGGGATGAGTCCGGAAGGGCGGAGAGGTAATGCTGTCCGCACGCACGCCAGGAATCTCCGGCCAGAGGAGTGCCCTTTCCGTTGGAGAGGAGAAACAGGGTGGGATGGGAGAGGGGAGGCCCTTCCTGCTCCACCTGCCGGACAGAGCGGGGCAGATCCCTGGCCTCATTGACCCACACGGCACTAGCAAAGTTCCGGCGGGCGTCAACCATCAGCCGCCTACGCTCTGCGGCGGGACAGCGGCCCAGGAGGGCGGGAGCGAGCAGCCAGAAGAGTAGGGTACGCTTCCAGCCTGAGCGGTTGAGGGCCTCCAGTCGGCTCAGAATGGCCTCCAGATCCATGTGCTGATAGACCTCCGGTACAGCGGGGTCCAGTCCCACTAGGGCGGAGACCTCCTCCGGATATTTGAACGCCCAGTGAAGGGCCTCCAGGAAGCCCATGCTATGGGCGGCCAGCACGACGGGAACAGGAATACCGCAGGCGGACAGCACCCTGCGGTATTCCTCCACCACTGTGTCCACATCTCTGGGAGCCTCTGTCAGGTCGCTATGTCCATAGCCAAATTTAGAGGGGATGAGGACCGAGTACCACGGGCTCAGGGCGTCCGCCAGCGGAGCGTACTCCAGGCTGGGAAACAGGATGTTGGAGCCGGACAGGATGAGCAGGGTGACCGGACCGGAGCCTGTATCCGATACATGAAGCTTCCGGCCGTCCACGGCGATCATTTTTTCTTCCACGGCAGTACCTCCCGGGGAGTGCTCACAGCTCCGCCGCGGCCCGGCGGGTGACGTGGCAGCTGACGTTCACCGCCACGGGCAGTCCGGCCACATGGGTGGGGGCGGTCTCGATGGACAGGCCCAGGCAGGTGGTTTTCCCGCCGAAGCCCTGGGGCCCGACGCCCAGGGCGTTGATCTCGTCCAGCAGCTCCGTCTCCAAAGCGGCGTAGAAGGGGTCGGGATTTCTTTGATCGATGGGCCGGAGCAGGGCGTGTTTTGCCAGATAGGCTGCCTTGTCGAAGGAGCCGCCGATCCCGACGCCCAGCACTGTAGGGGGACAGGGGTTGGAGCCCGCCAGGCGCACCGTCTCCACCACGAAGCGCTTTACGCCCTCCACCCCGTCGGCGGGCTTGAGCATCCCCAGGCGGCTCATGTTCTCACTGCCGAAGCCCTTGGGGGCCACGGTGATTTTGCAGGCGTCCCCGGGGACCAGCCGGAGGGTGATGGCGGCGGGGGTGTTGTCCCCGGTGTTTACCCGGCGGAGGGGGTCGCCCACGATGGATTTGCGCAGATAGCCCTCGCCGTAGCCCTGGCGGACCCCCTCATGGATGGCCGCCTCGAACTCGCCCTCGATGTGGATCTCCTGGCCCAGCTCCACGAACACACAGGCCATGCCCGTGTCCTGGCAGACGGGCAGGTTTTTTTCCTCCGCCAGTTCCAGGTTGTTCCACAGCAGGCCCAGGGTCTCCCTGGCCAGGGGCCAGGGCTCGCTCTGCCGGGCGGCGTCCAGGGCGGCCACGATGTCCCCGGGCAGATGGGTGTTGGCCTGGATGCACAGCTTGGCCACCGTCTCGGTGATGGCGGCGGCCTGGATGGTACGCATAGACACTCCCTCTTTCTCTTTGGGTTTGTTCCATTGTATCAAAAACCCGGCGGATTTTCCAGAGCGGCGCAGAAAAATCCCGGCGGGAGGTCCCCCTCCCGCCGGGGATGCGCTTCCGGCTGCTCAGGGATAGAAGTTGAAGGGGGCGTAGACAGACCGGATGGGGCCGTATGCTCCGGCGGAGCGGCTCCCTCCCAGGTCCCGGATGGAGACGAAGGGGTAGTGGAGCCAGCGCTCTTGATGGCGGAGAAAGACGTACCAGAAGTCGCCGTAGGACCAGTCGGATGGATTCTCCACCAGGGGGGACGGGACCGCGGCGGTGGTGTAGGCGATCCAGCCCCGCATCCCCTCCGCACCCCGGGGGATGGAGAAGGAGAAGGAGGGGGAGTAGTGAAGATGGCCTAGGCGGTGCAACTCCAGCTCATACCACAACTGCTGGTCCTCGGTGAGTTCCTCTGCGGTCTGGCCGCCCGCCAGCCGGATCTCCGGGGAGACAGCCAGGGTCTGGCCGTTCTTTTCCCACAGCAGCCGCCCGGCGTAGTCCTCCGCGTGGAAATTTCCGGACGGATCCACGGAGAACTGCTCCTGCAAATGGAGATCGGGCATGGCCCGGTAGCGGAAGAAATGGATCTGCCGCACCTGGTCCTCCGGCAGGAAGAGGAGCCAGGAGGACAGCTCCGCCTCCCCGCCGCCCAATTCATGGAGGACGGCGGGGCCGTCGGTGCGAGGCGTCTCGTTGTCCGTGTGGTCAGTGTCATAGGTCCGGCCGGCCCTGACTGCCTCTGCTTGGGCGCACCGCTCCAGTTCCGCCCCGTCCAGGGCGGCGGCGACGTCCTCCGGAAGGCCCAGGGAGACCAAGCGGGCCCGGATGTCCTCCTGCTCCGCCGTCAGCTGGGCCGCCGGCTCCGCCGGGCCGGTGGGGATGCGGCCGCCCAGCCACAGGGCGGGGGGGATGGCGGCCAGGGTGAGGGCGAACACCCCCAGCAGGAAGGGCCGGGCGGACACCCGCACAGGTGCGGGGGCGATGTCATAGCCCAGGCCCGCCAGGGCGTCGCTCTGGTGGGCGATGCACACCAGCAGGCGGATCTCCAGGATCAGGAAAGCGATGGGCCGGAGGTAATAGAGCCAGTGGTTGGTGATGGTGACTCCCAGCAAGCTGGGCTCAGTGGCGGGGACCAGCTCGGACCACAGGGCGGTGGCCAGGGCCAGCAGATAGCAGAGAAAGCCCTCCCTCAGCCAGTCCCTGGGGGGCTGAGCCTCTCCCACGGTGCGGAAGGCGGCCCGGGAGCCCCGCCACAGGGCGAACAGGAGGAGCAGGTCCATGCCCCGGATGGGCCAGGTGAGCCCCCAGTTGACGGCGGGATTTCCCGCGATCCACCCCATCACCGGGGTGGCGGCCAGAATGTCCAGGGCGATATGGATGGCCAGCAGCAGACCGGACAGCCCCCAGCACAGCCGGAACCAGGGATTTTCCCGCCGCAGGGAGCGGTACCCCAGATACATCAGAGCGGCCCCCAACAGGGGAAGCAGGTACTGGAGATAGAAAAATTCCAGCCGGAAGGTGGTCAGGGCCATCCCCCACAGGATCCTGGACATGGCGGCCTGCCAGGGGTTGTAGTCCTGGACCTCGCCGGGGTCAGGGGGGAGATCGGCCATCTCCTGGGTGAGACGGAGATCAAATTCGTCCTGCTTCACAGAAGATCACCTCCCAGCTTGTTCTGGAGTCCCTTTCGGATGCGGTACAGGCGGCCCTCCACCGCCCGCGGGGTGAGCCCCAGCTCCGCCGCGATGCGGGCGGTGGACTGGAGATAGTAATATTTGCGGTAGAACAGGGCGCGGTCCCGGCTGGACAGGGAGGCCAGGGCACGCTCCAGACGCTCCGCCCGCTCCTTCCGCAGCAGCTGCTCCTCCGGACCCGGGGCGGGGTCCGGACGGGTCTCATCCAGCGCCTCGGCGCTGTGGCGCTGTGCGCTCCTCAGGTGGTCCACGGCGGCGTTCCGGCACAGCACGGTGAGCCAGGTAGCGGGGCTGGAGCGCTCCGGGTCGTACTGCTCCCGCTTTTCCCACAGCTTCAGGCGCACCTCGGCCAGGCAGTCCTCCTGCCGGTGGGGGTCGGACAGCACCCCAGACACGATGTACCGCAGCATCCCCTCATAGTGGGCCAGCAGGGGCTCCAGGGCCTCCCGGTCCCCCTGCTGGAGTCGTTCCATCCACGCGGACGGGTCCATGCCGGTCACCTCCTTCTGTCGTTCTGGGTCCTCTGTCCATATATACGGGAAAAGGGGGGAGAACCCACGGAAAAATCTGCCCCCGGTCTGTTTGTTCCCAGTATAGCAGGGCGGGGGCGGCCTGGAAAGGAAAATATAAAGGTGGGCTTTGTGACCCTGCTGGCCAAGGATACTTGGGGGGTCTGGCACAAGCAGATCTACCTGTATCGGATCCGGTAGGACGGAGGCTTTGAGGGCAGCGACGGCTGTCTCACCCTGTCCCGGCCCCCAGACCTCACCGGCTTTCAGCAGGGGTTCTGGTGACGGGACGCAGGGCGTTTTGCGCAGGGGCGGACGAAAAACGCGGATCTCAGCCTGCGGGAGAAACAGAAAAACAGTGACCGGGAGCCGTGTGGCTCCCGGTCACTGCTTCGCTGCGGTACAAACGGCAGGTGCGGCGTATTGGGGGCTTTGCCCCGCGCTCCGGCCCGTTTGGCTCCGCCTCTTGTAAAAAAGCCGGAAATGTGAGACAATAGGGCCAGCCTAACAAAGACAGGAGACACAAGTATGATGACCGACCTGTTTGAAAAGTCCATCGCCACCCTGGAACTTCCCCGGGTGCTGGAGCAGCTGGCCGCCTGCGCCTCCACCCAGGAGGGGAAGGAGCGCTGCCTGGCCCTGCGGCCCATGACCGACCCGGACGATGTGCAGCGGGCCCAGGAGGAGACCTCCGCCGCGGTGGAGATGCTCATTAAGCGGGGGAGCCCCGGCTTCTCCGGCGTCAAGCCCGTGGGGGCCAGCCTCCACCGGGCGGATATGGGGGGCAGCCTGAACACCCGGGAGCTGCTGGAGGTGGCCGCCGTGCTGCGGTGCGCTCGCACCGTCCAGGACTACGGGGCCGGGGAGGAAAAGACCCCCATCTCCCACCTGTTCCGCGCCCTCACCCCCAACCGCTTCCTGGAGGAGACCATCACCAACTCCATCATCGGGGAGGACGAGCTGGCCGACTCCGCCAGCAGCGAGCTGGCCTCCATCCGCCGCCACATCCGGGCCACGGAGGCCAAGGTCCGGGATATTTTGCAGCGGATCCTCGCCTCCAACCAGTCCAAGTACCTCCAGGAGTCCATCATCACCATCCGCTCCGACCGCTATGTGGTGCCGGTGAAGTCGGAGTTCAAAAACGCCATCCCCGGCCTGGTCCACGACGTGTCCTCCTCCGGCTCCACCTTCTTCATCGAGCCTATGGGCGTGGTGAAGGCCAACAACGAGCTGCGGGAGCTGATGGCCCAGGAGAAAAAGGAGATCGAGCGCATCCTGGCGGAGCTGTCCGCCCAGTGCGCCGCCCACCGGGAGGACATCGCGGAGGACTATGACCTGCTGGTGTGGCTGGACGCCATCTTTGCCCGGGGGCGGCTGTCCCTGAACATGGAGGCCGCCCAGCCCCGGCTGTCCGACCGGTATTTACGCCTGCGGAAGGCGCGGCACCCCCTGCTGGACCGGAAGAAGGCGGTGGCCAACGACCTGGAGCTGGGGGACCGCTTCGACACCCTGATGATCACCGGACCCAACACCGGCGGCAAGACGGTGACCTTAAAGACCATCGGCCTGCTGACCCTCATGGCCCAGTGCGGCCTGCACATCCCCACCGGGTCGGACTCCACGGTGCGGATCTTTGACCGGGTGCTGGCCGACATTGGGGATGAGCAGTCCATCGCCCAGTCCCTGTCTACCTTCTCCTCCCACATGACCAACATCGTGGGCATTTTGCAGGAGGCGGACGACAGGACCCTGATCCTGTTCGACGAGCTGGGGGCGGGCACCGACCCGGTGGAGGGTGCGGCCCTGGCCGCCGCCATCATCGAGTCCGCCCGGGGGATCGGAGCTCTGGTGGCCGCCACCACCCACTACGCGGAATTAAAGGTATACGCCATGACCACCGCCGGGGTGGAAAACGCCTCCTGCGAGTTCAACGTGGAGACCCTGGCCCCCACCTACCGGCTGATCCTGGGCATCCCGGGAAAATCCAACGCCTTTGCCATCTCCCGCCGGCTGGGCCTGCCCGAGTATATCATCGAAAAGGCCGCCGCCCGGCTGGATGCGGAGAACGTGCGCTTTGAGGATGTGCTCACCAAGCTGGACCAGCAGCGCCAGGAGATGGAGAAGGAGCGCACCGAGGCCCGCCGCCTGAAGCTGGAGATGGAGCAGTCTGCCGCCAAGGCCCGGGAGTACCGGGAGCGCCTGGAGGCCGAGCGGGCCAAGGTGGTGGAGAAGGCCCAGGCGGAGGCCCGTTCCATCATCCAGGAGGCCCGGGCGGCCAGCGACCTGGCCATCTCCGAGCTGAAGGAGCTGAAAAAGCGGAAGGACCTGGACTGGCAGCAGGTGAACGACGGCCGGGCGGAGGCCCGCCGCCTGCTCAACGAGGCCGAGCGGGGCATCGGCGGCCCCGTGCAGGAGCCGGAGGCCCCCCCTCCCACCCGGGAGGCCCGGGCGGGGGACACGGTGGAGCTGGTGTCTATGGGCACAAAAGCATCCGTCCTGTCGGTGAACAAGGACGGCACTCTCCAGCTCCAGGCCGGGATCCTGAAGATCTCCGCCAGACAGAGCGAGGTCCGGGTGGTGGAAGGGGAGACCCAGAGCCAGAAGGAGGCCCGGAAGATCATCCAGCGGGCGGAGCGCACCCTGCGCACCGCCGCCCCCCGGGAGGTGGACCTGCGGGGCATGATGACTGATGAGGCTGTGGCCGCCCTGGAGAGCTTTCTGGACACCGCCATGCTGGGCAAGCTGGAGACAGTGACCATCATCCACGGCAAGGGCACCGGCGCGGTGCGCAATGCCGTGCGCACCTATCTCAAGCGCAGCCGCTATGTGAAAGCCTTCCGACCCGGCCGCTACGGCGAGGGGGAAGACGGCGTGACGGTGGTGGAATTGAAATAACGTTCCGAATATCAAAACCCCTCGTCCCCTCGGAGAGCGGAGGGGGGGCTCCGGGGGGAACTGGTCCCCCCCGGAAGGCGCGGCGCGCGAATGCGCAAGCGGTCCCCGCAGGGACCGCCCGCGCCTGTGAGGACGGCGTGACGGTGGTGGAGCTGAAGTGAGCCGCCGGACAGCAGAAGCGCCGCTGGATTCTCTTTGGAATCAAGGCCCAAAAGTGGGGAACCATCATTTTTGCTCTAAAACTCCTTCTTTCTGGAATGAAATCGTGCAAAAAGACGAAGCACAATTTTCCCTGTAATAATTTTCAAGCGAAAAACATAGATTTGTGAAAAATGTCATTGACGCAGACGGGATTTATCTGCTATGCTAAGGATACAATATGACGAGTGCGGAGGTACGGTTATATGTATAGTCAGGAAGCGGTCGTGAACAATCAGGTTGGGCTGCACGCCAGACCGGCCACGTTCTTTATCCAGAAGGCCAACGAGTTCAAAAGCGCGATCTGGGTGGAGAAGGACGAGCGGAAGGTCAATGCGAAGAGCCTGCTGGGCGTTCTGTCCCTGGGCATCGTGAAGGGCACCCCCATCAAGCTGATTGCGGACGGCCCCGACGAGAAGGAAGCGGTGGAGGCCCTGTACAAGATGATCTCCTCCGATTTTTCCGAGTAATTTCCCCAAGCACAATGAAAAGGCGCCGCCATGCGGCGCCTTTTTTGATATTCAAAGCGTGCACATCTTGAACACCAGAAGCACAGACCAGATCATGTTCAGCGGCCTCGATTCGTCCAGATCATTCAAAATGCCTCGTTCCGTTCCGAAGGAGGGACATTCGGATGAAGCAGATGTTTGTGTCAGAGCCTGCCCGGCGGGGCGGACTGCGTCTCTGGCTGGGGAAACGGTATTTCTGTGCCCGGCGGTGGCTCTGGTGGCACACCTCGGGCGTGCGCTTTGCCCGCCGCCGCCCGGAGTTCCCCTGCCCGGTCCTCTGTTTCCGGCACAGCACCCCACTGCTTCGAAAGCTGAAGGACGTGGATATGTGGATGCAGCGGAACAAGGTGCATAACCTGCGTCTGGCGGTGGAGCGGCTGGATGGAGTGGTCCTCCTGCCGGGAGAGACCCTGTCCTATTGGAAATGCATCGGCGATCCCAGCCGCCGGAGAGGTTATGTGGAGGGGATGATGCTGAAAAATGGACAGGTGACCTCCGCGGTGGGGGGCGGGCTGTGCCAGCTGGCCAATCTCATTTACTGGATGACCCTCCATACCCCTCTCACAGTAACGGAGCGGTACCGCCACGGTTATGACGTGTTTCCGGACAGCGGACGTACCCAGCCCTTCGGGAGCGGGGCCACCTGCTGCTACAACTATGTGGACCTGATGGTCCGTAACGATACGGACCGCCTTTACCGGCTGGCACTCCAGGTTGGAAAGCGGGATCTGGAGGGGGCGTGGTACTCCGACAGACCCCAGCCCTGCACCTATCAGATCTATCAGGCGGAGCACCGGATGCAGGGGGAGTACTGGGGCGGATACACCCGCCACAACGTGATCCGCCGGCGGGTGTTGGACTTCACTGTAGAGTTGGTGGGGGACGAGCTTGAGACGGAGAATCACGCCATCATGATGTATAACCCGCTGCTGGAGAAGGGGGAGGGTCCGTTCCCGGATGCGGAGTAAGGAGGATGCAGCGCCTCTATGACCTTTGACGAATTGAAAGAAAAAGCCCACAGCCTGCCCCTCAAGCCGGGCGTATACATCATGCAGAACGCCCAGAGCGAGGTCATCTATGTGGGCAAGGCCAAGGCCCTGAAAAACCGGGTGAGCCAGTATTTTGCCAATCTGGCCGCCCACACCGAAAAGACCCGGGCCATGGTGTCCCAGATCGACCACTTTGACGTCATCATTGCCGACAGCGAGTTTGAGGCCCTGATCCTGGAAAATTCCCTCATCAAGCGGCACCAGCCCCGGTACAACATTCTGCTGAAGGATGACAAGGGCTACCCCTACATCCGCCTGAGCAGGGAGGAGTACCCCCGGTTCTCCCTGGCGGGCCGGGTGGCGGAGGACGGGGCCCGGTACTTCGGGCCCTACGGAAGCCGCCACAGCACCCAGGGGATCCTGGACGCCCTGCGCACCGCCCTGCGCCTGCCCTCCTGCCGGAAGAAGTTCCCCCGGGACATTGGGAAGGAGCGCCCCTGCCTGAACTTCCACATGGGGAAGTGCGACGGCTACTGCCGCTCCGAAGAGCTGAAGGAGCGGCACGACGAGGCCATCCGCCAGGCGGTCTCCCTGCTGGAGGGGCGGTTCAAGGAGGTCAAGGCCGACCTGACCGCGGAGATGGAGCGGGCCGCGGAGGAGCTCCGCTTCGAGCAGGCGGCCCAGCTGCGGGACAGGCTCCGGGCCATCGAGCTGCTGGGGGCCCGGCAGAAGGTAGTGGCCGGCTCCCTGGCGGACACCGACGTCACCGGCTTTTTCCGGGGGACAGCCAAGAGCTGCTTCGTGGTGCTCCACTATGTGGATGGGGACCTGGCGGCCAAGGACATGGAGCTGCTGGAGACCCCGGTGGAGGAGGACGAGGAGGAGATCCTGTCCTCCCTGGTGCGGGAGTACTACGGGGGCCGCACCCGCCTGCCCCGTCAGATCCTGCTGCCCTGCGAGCTGGCAGACCAGGTCCCCCTCACCCGGATGCTGTCTGAGCAGGTGGGCAGCCGGGTGGAGCTGGTCACCCCCCAGCGGGGGGCCAAGATGGATCTGATTAAGCTGGCCAACCAGAACGCGGCGGAGGAGGTGGAGCGGGCCACCACCCGGGAGGAGCGGCAGAATAAGCTGCTGGAGGCGCTGGGGAGGATGCTGGGCCTGCCCCAGGCGCCCCGGCGGATGGAGTCCTATGACATCTCCAACACCGGGGCCGATGACATCGTGGCCTCCATGGTGGTTTTTGAGAATGGACGCCCCCTGAAACGGGATTACCGCCACTTCAAGCTGAAGGACCTGGACGGGCCGGACGACTACGCCTCCATGGAGCAGGTGCTCACCCGGCGCTTCCGCCGGTATCTGGACGGGGACGAGAAGTTCAATGCCCGGCCCGACCTGCTCCTCATCGACGGCGGCGGGAACCATGTGCGGGTGGCCTGCCGGGTGCTGGAGACCATGGGGCTGGACATCCCCGCCTTCGGCATGGTGAAGGATGACCGCCACCGCACCCGGGCCCTGGTGGCCCCGGACGGGCGGGAGATCGGGATCCAGGCCATCCCGGCGGTGTTCGCCCTCATCGGCCAGATCCAGGAGGAGACCCACCGCTTTGCCATCGAGTTCAACCGCCAGCAGCGGAAGGGCCGGGTCCAGGGCTCTGTGCTGGACCGGATCCCCGGGGTGGGGGAGAAGCGCCGCACTCAGCTTTTGAAGCATTTCAAGAGCGTCAGGGCCATCCGGGAGGCCCCGCTGGAGGAGCTGGAGCAGGTGGTCCCGAAGAACACCGCACAGGCGGTCTTTCAGTATTTTCGGGAAATTAGAAATTAGAAGTTAGGAATTAGAAGTTAGGAATTAGGAATTGGAGGGACGCAGAGATGCGCGTGATTTCCGGTACCGCCCGTGGGCGGCGTTTGAAGGAATTGCAGGGGATGGAGACCCGGCCTACCACGGACCGGGTGAAGGAGGCCCTGTTCAATATCGTCCAGTTCGAGCTGCCCGGGCGGCAGGTGCTGGACCTGTTCGCGGGGACGGGACAGCTGGGCATCGAGGCCCTGTCCCGGGGGGCGGCCCGGTGCACCTTTGTGGACCAGCGGAGGGACGCGGCGGCCCTGGTGCGGGAGAATCTGAAGCTGACCGGACTGTCCCAGCAGGCCCGGGTGGTCCAGGGGGACTCCATCTCCTTCCTCATGTCCTGCCGGGAGAAGTTCGATGTGATCTTTCTGGATCCGCCCTATCTCACCGGGGCGCTGGAAAAGGCGGTGGAGACCGTATCCGCATTTGACATTCTTCGGGAACATGGTATAATGGTCTGCGAAAGTCCCCTGGAGCAGGAGCTGCCCGCCCTGGCGGCCCCCTATGAGCGGGGAAAAGAGTACCGGTATGGAAAGATCAAGCTGACCGTATACCGGCACTTGGGAGGAGAGGACCGCCGATGAAAATTGCGATCTATCCCGGCAGCTTCGATCCGGTGACGCTGGGGCATCTGAACATCATCAAGCGGGCGGCCGCCTGCTTTGACCGGCTGATCGTCTGCGTGATGATCAACTCCAAAAAACAGGGGATGTTTACCCCGGAGGAGCGGGTGGAGCTGCTGAAAAAGGCCACCGCCCGGTTCCCCAACGTGGAGGTGGACTACTCCGATGGGCTGCTGGCCGCCTATGCCAAGCGGCGCCGGGCCCATGTGGTGGTCAAGGGGCTGCGGGCCGTCTCCGACTTTGAACAGGAGGTCCAGATGGCGGTCATCAATCGCAAGCTGAACCCCGGCCTGGAGACCATGTTCCTGGCCTCCAGCGAAAAATATACCTATCTCAGCTCCACCATCGTCAAGGAGATGGCCCGGTACGGGGCCAATCTGGGGGATTTCCTTCCCCGGGAGATCGTGGAGGACGTCAATCGGCGCATGAAAGAATTGCAGGAAGGGAAGGTTTGACCCATGGCAAGCGGTGTGGAAGAACTGCTGGATATGCTGTTCGATATGGTGGATGAGGCCAAGAACGTGCCCCTGTCCAGTGATAAATGTATGATCGAGCGGGACCGTGCTCTGGACCTGATCGACGACATCCGGGCCCAGTTCCCGGTAGAGCTGTCCGAGGCCAAGAAGCTGATGGCCAGCCGGGCGGATATGATCGCCTCCGCCAAGCGGGAGGCGGACGCCATCCGCCGCCAGGCGGAGGAGAAGGCCAAGCAGATGCTGGCGGAGGAGAGCATCCTCCTCCAGGCCCGCCAGCGGGCCAACGAGCTGATGCAGCAGGCGGAGGACCGCAGCCGGGAGCTGAAGCGCTCCGCCAACGACTACTGCGAGGACGCCCTGCGCCGCACCGAGGAGGCGGTGGCCGAGGCGTACGATGAGATCAAAAAGTCCCGCTCCCGCTTCCGTGCGGCGGCCAGCGCCGCCCTGGGCATCCAGCCCTCCGCCGGCGGGAGCGCCCGCCCCATGTATGACGCGGCGGCGGACGAGGACTGAGAGAAGGGCATAGCTCCGGCGTCTCCAGGCGCAGGATCGATCCAAAACGGCCGCTTGCGCGGCCGTTTTTTGGCTGTTCCGTCTTTACACCGGGGAGAAAAAACGATATACTATTGAGGTTCTGAGTCCCGAACAAAGAACACACGATCCAATTTTGTGGTTCCGGGCGGAGGTTTCTTTGCCCGTCCCTGGCCCTGCGGGGGAGGGGACGCGTAGAGGGACCGGACCCGGAGAAAGGAAATACAGCGATGAACAAACGTGCCGCATTGGCTCTTGTGACCCTCCTGTCCCTGCTGCTGCCGGGCTGCGCCCCCGCCGGGACCGGCGGAACGGACGGGGAGGAGGCCCGCCTGACGGTGCTGGCCTCCACCTATCCGGTCTACCTGGCCGCCCGGTCGGTGGCGGAGGGGGTGGAGGGCGTCTCCGTCCTCCGGCTGGAGACGGGGGCGGTGTCCTGCCTCCACGACTACACCCTCACCGTGGGGGACATGAAGAAGCTTGAGGGGGCCGACGTGGTGGCCCTGAACGGGGCCGGCATGGAGGAATTTATGGAGGACGCCCTGGCCTCCTCCAGCGCCCCGGTCATCGACTGCTCCGAGGGAGTCGATCTGTTGGAGGGCGAGGGCCATGTCCACCAGGACGGGGAGGAGGATGATGACCACGGCCACTTCGACCCCCACTACTGGATGGACCCGGAGAATATGGAGCAGATGGTGTACAACATCAGAGACGGCCTCTCCCAGGCGGACCCGGAGCACGCGGGGGAGTATGAGGAGAACGCCGCGGAGCAGGCCGGTCTGCTCCACACCTGGGACGACGCTCTCCAGGATATGATTCAGGAGGCGGAGGAGAACGCCGGGGTGGAGATCAGCGGCCTGATCACCTTCCACGACGGATTCCGCTATTTTGCTGAGGCCTTTGACCTGCCCCTGCTGGCCTCCATTGAGGAGGAGGAGGGGAGTGAGGCCTCCGCCAAGGAGATCAATGAGATCGCAGGGCTTGTAAAGGAATACAGCCTGCCGGTGATCTTCACCGAGGTCAACGGCTCCGACGCCACCGCCCAGGCCATCGCCCGGGAGACGGGGTGCGCCGTGGCCCAGCTGTCCATGTGCATGGACGGCCCGGAGGAGGGGACGCTGTCCGACTACTACACCGTGCTGGCGGACAATGTGACCGCCGTGGTAAACGGGTTTGCCGGGGAAGAAGTGATTCGATGAGAAGACTCAAGCACGGAAAGATGTCCGGCGGGTGCGGGGACTCCTGCTGTCTGAAGCTGGAGGGGCTGAACGTCCGCATCCAGGGGGAGGAGATCCTGGAGGACGTGTCCTTCCACCTCCACTGCGGGGAGATCACCGCCCTCATCGGCCCCAACGGGGCGGGCAAGTCCACCCTGTTCCGCAGCATCCTGGGCCAGCTGCCCTACTCCGGGAGCATCACCTTTGCCCCGGCGGGGGGGCCCGCCATCCGTCTGGCCGACGGGACGGTCATGGGGGGGACCCGGCCCCTCATCGGCTATGTGCCCCAGTCCCCCAGCTTCGACCGTGGGGATCCGGTGTCGGTGCTGGACTTTTTCACCGCCGCCACCGCCCGGTGGCCGGTATGTCTGCCCATCCCCGGGAAGTACCGGGAGCGCTGCCGCCGCAGCCTGGAGCGGGTCCACGGCGGCGACCTGCTGGACAAGCCCATGGGGGGGCTGTCCGGGGGGCAGCTCCAGCGGGTGCTGCTGGCCCTGGCCCTGGAGCCGGTGCCCCACATCCTGGTCCTGGACGAGCCCCTGTCCGGCGTGGACATCGAGGGGGAGCACCAGCTGCTGGAGATGCTGGACGAGCTGCGGACGGAGTACGACCTGTCCATCCTGCTGTCCACCCACGACTTTGCCACCCTGGGGCAGTTCGCCGACAAGGTGATCCTGCTGAACAAGCGGGTGCTCCGCATGGGGCCGCCGGAGGAGGTCACCTCCTCTCCGGAGTTTTATGAGACCTTCCATCTGCGGATGGGGAAGGGGGGCGAGGGCTGATGGAGCTCTGGTACGCGCTGGTGGATCTGCTGCCCTTTGATTGGGCCCAGCCCGGATCCATGTACTTTATGAAAAACGCCCTGCTGGCGGTGCTGGTCATCTCGCCCCTGTTCGGCGTGCTGTCCACCATGGTGGTCCACAGCCGGATGTCCTTCTTCTCCGACGCCCTGGGCCATTCGGCCTTTACCGGCATGGCCATCGGGGCCATTTGCGGGTTCAACGAGCCCACCTGGGCGGCGGTGATCTTCGCGGTGGTGTTCGCCCTGCTGTTCAATCTGGTGCGCCGCCGCTCCGCCCTGGCCAGCGACACGGTGATCGGGGTGTTCTCCTCCACCGCGGTGGCCCTGGGCATCTTCCTCTCCACACTGGGGGGGCGCTCCTTTACCAAGTTCAACAGCCTGCTTATCGGCGACATCCTCTCGGTGGAGCCGGAGAAGGTCGCCCTGCTGGCGGGGATCCTGCTGGTGGTGCTGGTCCTGTGGGGGCTGTCCTTCAACCAGCTGATGCTCTCTGCCGTCCACCCCGCCCTGGCGGACAGCCGGGGGGTGAAGGTGTTCTGGCAGGAGACCGTCTTTTCCGTCGCCATCGCCGTGGTGGTAACCGTGTCCATGACCTGGGTGGGCCTGCTGGTCATCAACTCCCTGCTGGTCCTGCCCGCGGCGGCGGCCCGGAACGTGTCCCGGACCATGTTCCAGTACCATCTGGTCTCCCTGCTGGGGGCGGTGCTGGCCGGGATCGCGGGGCTGATGACCTCCTACTATGTGGGCTCCTCCGCCGGCGCGGCCATCACTCTCTACCTGGCGGTGTGGTTCCTGGGCACCTTCCTGGCCCGGAAAAAGCAGTAAACAAAAACAGCAGGCGTCCGCCTGCTGTTTTTGTTGTGTCAAATTTGAAAATCCTCGTCCTTCAGGGCGCTGAAATCCGCCTTGGCGGGGCGGGGCGGGACGCGCTTGAGGGGATCGTACCGAAAGGACCGGCAGTGGGAGCCGGCGGACATGACGCCCTTCTTGTCACAGACCACCTGCTCCTCGTCCAGGGGGCGGCTGCGGGTGCAGTAGACACAGCGGGGCTCGATCTTCTTTTGAAACAGGGCCAACGGGGGCACCTCCCTTGTCACAGGTATTGGAAGCTCCCCCTATTATACCCCGCGGGCGTGAGATTTTCCACTGCTTTTTTTCATCCCCCGGACGGCCAGCAGGAGGAAGAGGAGCCACACGCACCAGGCGGAGACAGAGGAGATGGTCAGGGCCTGGTGGAGGTCCAGGGCGGCCAGAGTCTCAGTCTGCTCGGCCAGATAGGAGGACACCGGGGCGTCCAGGGGAAACAGCCGGGTCAGCAGGCCCAGCAGGGCGGCGGAGAGCAGGCCGTGGAGTAACTTGCCCCACAGGTAGGTCCCCATGGACAGGCCGGAGTCCCCCAGAAAGGCCAGCACCTGGCAGTGGACGGACAGGCCGGCCCAGCCCAGCATGAAGGCGGCCATGGACAGCCGCCCGGAGAGAGCCCCGCCGGTGAGGGAGGACACCCCGGAGGAGACCTCCAGCACCCCGGTGAGCAGCCGCTCCGCCCACACCTGGGAGAGGCCCAGCGGGGCGCACAGCCGGGCCAGGAGCCGGGCCAGACCGGTGAGCAGCCCGGAGAGGGTGAGCATCCGGATGGTCACGGTGAAAAACAGGATGAAGGCGCAGATGTTCAGTGCGGAGGCCAGGGAGCTGGTGACCGACCGGGTGAAGGCGGCGGAGAAGCGGGCGGCCTGGAAGTGGGCCTCCGGCTGGCGGCTGGGGCGGGGCGGCTCCCGGTAGCGGTAGAAGCGGAACAGCACCCCCACCAGCAGGGAGGCGGCCACATGGGCCAGATAGAGCAGCAGGCCCGCCGCTCCGCTGCCGAACACCCCGGTCCCCACCACCCCCAGAATGAAGGCGGGGCCGGAGTTGTTGCAGAAGGCCAGCAGCCGCTCGGCCTCGGTGCGGGAGCACTGTCCGCTCTCATACAGGGCGATGGCGGTGCGGGCCCCCACCGGGTAGCCCCCGATGAAGCCCAGAGCCACGGCGGAGGCGCAGGCCCCGTTCACCCGGAAGAGGGGGGCCATCACCGGCTGGAACAGCCGCCCCAGACAGCGGGACATCCCCAGCTCCACCACCAGGGAGGACAGCACGAAGAAGGGAAAGAGGGAGGGCAGGATGACGTTGCCGCAGAGGGAGAGGCCATCCTTCATGGCGGACATGGCCTCCCCGGGCCAGAGGACCAGGGCCAGGGCGGCGCACAGAAGCCCCAGGGCGAGACACAGGTCCCGGATGTGCTGTTTTCCCAAAAGACGTCCCATCCCGCGCACCTCCTCTTCCTCCGGATTGCCTCAGCAGGGATACTGTATGCCCGGAGGCGGAAAAATCTGCCTGTCCGGCAAAAAAACGCCCCGGCGCGGTCCAAAAGGCCGCGCCGGGGCGTGATGGCGGATGGAGGGCTGGGTCAGATGAGGGAGAGGGCCTCCTCGTCGGCCACCAGGGTGAAGTCCCCGTGGAGCTGGAGGATGGAGGCGGGGACGTGTGGGGTCACCGGGCCGAAGAAGGCGTCCCGGATGGCCTGGGCCTTGGCGGCTCCGTTGGCCACCATCAGGACCTTCCGGGCCTGCATGATGTCCCGGACGCCCATGGTGCGGGCGTGGGTGGGGACCTCCTCCAGGCTGGAGAAGAAGCGGCGGTTGGCCTGCCGGGTGCTGTCGGTGAGCTCCACCTGGTGGGTGCCCAGGGAGAAGGCGTCGGCAGGCTCGTTGAAGCCGATGTGGCCGTTGACCCCCAGGCCAAGCAGCTGCAGGTCGATGCCGCCCAGGTCCCGGATGATCTGGTCATAGCGGGCGCAGGCGCTGTCGCCGTCGGGATCCATGCCGTCGGGGACGTTGGTGTTGGACAGATCCAGGTTGATATGGTTGAACAGGTTGTCCCGCATGAAATAGGCGTAGCTCTGGTCGTGGTCCCGGTCCAGGCCCACATACTCGTCCAGGTTGACGGTGCGGACCTGGGAGAAGTCCAGCTCGCCCGCCTGACAGCGGCGGACCAGCTCCTGATAGGTCCCCACAGGGCTGGAGCCGGTGGCCAGCCCCAGAACGCAGCGGGGCTTGAGGATGACCTGGGCGGCGATGATATTGGCGGCGGCGCGGCTGAGCGCCGGGTAGTCCTTCACTGAGATGATCTTCATGGAACAGCTCTCCTTTCCTGCGGAGCGCGGCCAGGGGGCGGGGGAGTTTCAGGCAGATCGGTTGTGGGGTTCCAGTGAACCGATCATAATGGTGTCCAGGAAACGGGCTCAGGTCCCGGCGCGATCCTGCTTTGATTGTAGCATAGCGGCGGGAGATTGTCACTGAAAATTTGCGGCCGGTGGGAGCAGGGGGCGGCGGCGTAAGTCTTGCATCCTTCGACAAATGCTGGTACAATAAAAAGGACTCTGGCGGAACTGGCCGGGGAAAACGGCGACCTGGCTCCGGCCAGAGATGGAGGCTTGCGTTCAATGGATGGACTTCGTCCGGCTCTCACAGGCGGAAAGGGAACGGGAAAACAGACCGCGGGGGGCGGAGGCGGCTGGGCCGGAAAGGCGGCGCTGGTGCTGTCCCTGCTGGCCCTGGCGGTGTCCGGCGCGGTGCTGTACCTGCTGCTGTTCGGGGAGAAGGAGCCGGAGTACCTGACCTACCGGGAGCAGCAGCTGCTGGTGCTGGAGGATGTGGACCGGAACCAGTATGATCCGGAGGATTTTTCCACCGACAGCCAGGGGTGGCTCCAGTACCAGTCCGGTGGACGCCGGGGGGTGCAGGGGATCGACGTCTCCTTCTATCAGGGGGAGATCGACTGGCAGGCGGTGGCCGACTCCGGCGTGGAGTTTGCCATGATCCGGGTGGGCTACCGGGGCTACTCCCAGGGGGGCCTCCAGATGGACGAGCGGTTCCGGGAGAATATGGACGGAGCCCTGGCTGCCGGGCTGGATGTGGGAGTCTACTTCTTCTCCCAGGCCACCTCGGTACTGGAGGCGGAGGAGGAGGCCGACTTCGTGCTGTCCGCCGTCCGGGGCTATCCCATCAAGTACCCGGTGGCCTTTGACTGGGAGTTCATCGACGGGGCGGAGGCCCGGACCGATGGGATGGACGGGGACACCGTGACCCAGTGCGCGGCCGCCTTCTGTGAGCTGGTCTCCGTGGCCGGATATACGCCCATGGTCTATTTCAACCAGGAGCTGGGCTATCTGTTTTATCAGCTGGATCAGCTGGACGCCTCCCAGTTCTGGCTGGCGGAGTACGATACCAAGCCGGACTTTTTCTATGATTTTGAGATGTGGCAGTACACCCACACCGGAGCGGTGCCCGGGATCCAGGGAAATGTGGATCTGAACCTGGCCTTCCGGAGGACGTGAGGGAAGCTGCGCAGCAGCGGTGCGGCGGACGCCTGGAGCAGGCGTCCGCCGTTTTGCCTCTCAGTCCAGGGCGAGAAGTTCCTCCGCGATGCGGTCCGCCATCTCCTGCCCCCGGTCAAAGTCTACATAGGGGTTGTACAGGGCCTCCAGCCCGTCGTGCATGGCCTTGGCCTGAGCCAGGGACTCCACGGCCTCTCCCGTGAGGGCGGAGGAGACCTTCCTGGCGAAACGGAGCCGGGCCCGGCACCGGCGCAGCAGTTCCCGGTCCACCATGGCGTCCAGCCGCAGCCGCCGGCTGGGCCGCCCCGGGAAGGGGCAGGCGGGGGAGGCGGAGAGAAAGGCCAGACCCACCTCTGGGACCAGCAGGTGGGAGAGCCGGTCCGGGGCCATGGGATCCGGGCAGGCCACCACGTCATACCCCCCCATGACGCCGCCGGCCAGCAGGTGGGTGAGCAGCAGATGGGCCAGGCCATAGCTGTCGGACAGCTCATAGATCCGGGTGCACTGGGCGCAGGCCGTCTGGAACAGGGTGATGAGCCCCTTGTGGGAGACGGCGTCCAAAAACCGCTGCTTTACCCGGCCGGAGGGGGCGGAGCGCTTGGGCTTCAGCTCCCGGGAGAGGATCCCGTGGGCCCGGGCGGCCAGCTTCTCCTCCAGGGCGGGGGTGGCCAGCATGGCGCGGACGTCGGTCTGGATCTCGGCGGCGGCGTCCAGACAGCGGTAGGCCCGCTGGTAGTGCTCCTTGTAGCCGTCCATGCACGTCAAGATCTCCCCCCGGATGGCCCGCAGGCCCGCCCGGTCATAGCAGTCCCCCAGGTTGACGTACTGCTCCACCGCCCCGGGATACTTGGGCTCCACCACATGGGGCGCGGTGCCGTCCACCAGGGCGGCCCCCAGGCGGGGGAGGACCACGGCGTCCAGAGAGTCCGGGTCCGCGGAGCAGAGGATGTACTCCACCGTCTCACCGGCCTGGGCGGCCTGCTGGGCTACCTGGCGCATCAGGGTGGACTTGCCGCACCCAGGCCCGCCCTTGAGGATGTAGATGACGCTGGCTGTCTCAGGGGGGAGCAGCTCAGAGTACAGGGAGTAGAAGCCGGTGGGGGAATTCGCCCCCAGAAAATATTGAATCTCGTGGGATACAGCCATACATGGACCCTCCAAATCCTTCAAATCTGCCTCAGACTATGCGCCGCCGGGGGCGGGGGTGCGGCGGAGCGGGAAAATCCGGGCTTCGGGGCTGTTCAACCGGGAAAAATGGGAGTATAATGAAGAAAAACCCGCGGGCCTGGTCCGGTCCGCCGGAACGCCCAGGACGGAGGAAAGAAGCCCTATGTCAACAGAGAAAACAAGATTTTTGTCCTATATCTGCCCCCGCTGCCGCCAGTCGGTGATCGTGGAGCGGGACGTGTTTGCCCTGGCCGCCGCGCCGGCCCATATCAAATGCCCCTGCGGCAAGTCGGAGCTGTCGGTGGAGTTCATGCCCCAGCGGGTGCGCCTGAGCGTCCCGTGCGTCTACTGCGGGCGGGAGCACCTGGTGTCCTGCCCCTCCCACGCCTTCCTGCGGGAGCGGGCCCTGGCATTCTCCTGCACGGCCTCCGGCCTGGACTGCTGCTATGTGGGGGAGGAGGGACCGGTGTACGCCGCCACCGCTCGCCTGGAGCAGGCGGTGGACAAGCTGGACCAGGCCCCCGATCCGGAGGAGGAGCGCCCTCCCTTCCTGGATCCTATGGTGATGGAGGAGATCCTGTCCGAGCTGCGGGACATCGCCGCCCGGGGAGGCGTCTCCTGCGCCTGCGGGTCCAAGACGTGGACCTTCCGGGTGAATTACAGCTCGGTGGATCTGGTGTGCGGCCAGTGCGGCGCGGAAATGCGCATCCCAGCCGCCACCGCGGACGACATCGACGACCTGTGCTGCAAGACCAGCCTGCTGATCCGGGGGAGGGCCGGTACATGAGCCTGTGGTATGAGATGACCCTGCCCATCGACTCCCGGGATGTGGACGGGAAGGGGGTCTGCAAGGCGTCGGCCCTGCTGGGACACCTGCAGGAGGCGGCCACCCAGGCCGCGGAGCACGGCGGCTTCTCCCGGGAGGTCATCACCCAGGAGCACGGCGCGTTCTGGATGCTCACCCGGGTGTGGTACCGCCTGGAGCGGCCCCTGCGGTGGGAGGAGGAGCTGACCATCCGCACCTGGCACCGGGGCGGCCGGGCGGCCACCCTGTACCGGGACTACGACCTGTATGTGGGGCGGGAGCCGGTGGGGGAGTGCGTCTCCGCCTGGGTGCTGGCCCGGCAGTCCGACCGGCAGCTGCTGCGCCTGTCCGCGATCCGGGAACTGGACAACACCGGCGGCGGGGCCCTGTGCAAGGATAAGAAGCTGTCCAAGCTGCGCCTGCCCGACGGCCTGCGGGAGGCGGACCGCCGCCGCACCCGGTACAGCGACACCGACATCAACGGCCATGTGAACAACACCCGGTACGCGGACTTCGCCTGCGACGCCCTGGAGATGGAGAAGCTGGAGGCGGGGACCTTCCTCTCCCAGCTCCAGATCGGCTATCTGGCGGAGTGCAGGCCGGGGGAGGAGCTGCGCCTGATGGCCGGACAGGAGGGGGAGACCCGCTTTGTCCGCGGTATGGACGAAGACGGCAAATCCCGCTTTGAAGCGGCCCTGATTTTCAGCAAAGAGCTTCCTTGACAAAGGGGAGACGGCCGGGGTACAATAAAATATCATACTTCATCATGTGATGTACTGTTTTACATGGGCCCGCGCCCGCGCGGGCGGAAGGAAAAGGAGTTGTAGCTTATGGTCAACCAGGATGCCGCACAGAAGTTCCTCAAGCAGGGGCTCACCTTTGACGATGTTCTGCTGATCCCCGCGGCCAGCGATGTTCTGCCCGCCGACGTGGACCTGCACACCCAGCTGACGAAGAAGATCCGTCTGAATATCCCGCTGATCAGCGCCGCCATGGATACCGTGACAGAGTACCGCATGGCCATCGCCATCGCCCGTGAGGGCGGGATCGGGATCATCCACAAAAATATGTCCATCAGCCAGCAGGCTGAGCAGGTGGATATGGTCAAGCGCTCGGAGAACGGGGTCATTACAAATCCCTTCTGGCTGGCCCCCGGCCACACCTTGGCGGAGGCGGATGAGCTGATGGCCAAGTTCCGCATCTCCGGCGTGCCCATCTGCGACAACGGCAAGCTCATCGGTATCATCACCAACCGCGACATGAAGTTCGAGACCGATATGAGCCAGCTCATCGACAACGTGATGACCAAGGAGAACCTGGTCACCGCTCCCGAGGGCACCACCCTGGCCGAGGCCAAGGAGATCCTCCGCCGCCACAAGGTGGAGAAGCTGCCCATCGTGGACAAGGACTTCCACCTGAAGGGCCTCATCACCATCAAGGACATCGAAAAGGCCGAGGTGTACCCCAACTCCGCCCGTGACGAGAAGGGCCGCCTGCTGGTGGGCGCCGCCATCGGCGCTACCGCCGACGTGCTGGACCGTGTGGCTGCCCTGGTGGAGGCCGGCGTGGATGTGCTGGGTCTGGACTCCGCCCACGGCCATACGCAGAACGTGCTGGAGACCGTCAAGCGCATCAAGGCCCTCTATCCCGACGTGCAGCTGATTGCCGGCAACGTGGCCACCGCCGCCGGCACCCGCGCCCTGATCGAGGCGGGCGCCGACTGTGTCAAGGTGGGCATCGGCCCCGGCTCCATCTGCACCACCCGCGTGGTGGCCGGCATCGGCGTGCCCCAGGTGACCGCCATCTATGACGCGGCCCGTGTGGCCGCCGAGTACGGCGTGCCCATCATCGCCGACGGCGGCGTGAAGTTCTCCGGCGACATCGTCAAGGCCATTGCCGCCGGCGGCAACGTGGTGATGATCGGCTCCCTGCTGGCCGGCTGTGAGGAGTCCCCCGGCGACACCGAGATCTACCAGGGCCGCCAGTTCAAGACCTACCGTGGCATGGGCTCCCTGGCCGCCATGAACCACGGCTCCAAGGACCGCTACTTCCAGGAGAGCAACAAGAAGCTGGTCCCCGAGGGCGTGGAGGGCCGCGTGCCTTACAAGGGACTGGCCAGCGACACCATCTACCAGCTGATGGGCGGCCTGAAGGCCGGTATGGGCTACTGTGGCTGCCACACGGTGGACGAGCTGCAGCAGAACGCCCAGTTCATGCAGATCACCGCCGCCGGTCTCCGGGAGTCCCACCCCCACGACATCTATATCACCAAGGAAGCCCCCAACTACACCATCAGCCCCGACTGAGGTGAGACCTGATTCCGCCGCCCGCAGGCGGCGGAGCTCCTTGCAGGAGGACTTTTTTGACAAGCATGGACTGGCCGCCGCACTCGAAGGTGCGGCGGCCAGTCTCTTTCGCCGGCTGTTTTAATTCCGGAGCTCCGACTGCACGGTGAACCGCACCCCATCCCCCGCGTTTTCCGCAGCGATGGTGAGGTGGTGCAGCGTGAAGATCTTCCGGGCGATGGCCAGCCCCATGCCGCTGCCTGAGCGGTCCCTGGCCGTGTCCCCCCGGTAGAACGGCTCGAACAGCCGGGGGAGCTCTGTCTCCGGGATGGGTCCGGCGTGGTTCCAGATGGTGAACACCGGGGCGTAGGGGGCCCGCTCCAGCTGGATCTGCACCTGCCCGCCGGGGGTGCAGTACCGGGCCGCGTTGGACAGCAGATTGCCATAGGCCCGCTCCAACAGGGCCCGGTCCCCGGAGAGGGAACAGCCCTCCTGAAGCCTGGTTCGCACCGTCAGCCCGTCGAAGAGCGGGGCTGTCTGCTCCAGCAGTGTCCGGATCAGGCCGGTGAGGTCCACCTGTTCCATCCGGGGCAGCTGCTCCATCCGCTCCAGCCGGGTCTGCTCCAGCAGCTCCAGCACCAGGCGGTCCATCCGGTCGATCTGCTCCTCCATGCGAGCTAGGTACTCCTCCCGGTCTCCGATGCCCTGCTCCAGCCCCTCGGTGTACCCCCGCATGAGGGCCAGGGGCGTTTTCAGCTCGTGGGAGGCGGCCCCTGCAAAGTCCTGCCGCCGCTGCTCCAGCGCCCGCTCGTCATCCCAGCGGGCCTGCAGCTCCGCCGCCATCTGCCGCAGGTACCGGTTCAGGCCGCCGATCTCGTCCCGGCGGCGGGTGTCGCCCTCCAGCCCCCGGAAGTCCAGCCGGGCCACCCGGCCGAAGTCCGCCTTGGTCTTTTCCAGCGGACGCACCACGATTTTTCGGATGGCCCAGGCGAACAGCAAGCCCAGTACCGGCGCCAGGACCAGCAGGCGGAGCAGGATGCCCAGATGCTCCTGAAGGGCGCTCTTCAGCGGTGTGGAGAGCAAGAACACCTCCACAGAGCAGCTGAGGTCAGGCTCCTCGTTGTCGTACTGGAAGGCGTAGCCGGAGGAATAACTCTCCAGGATCGAACTTTTCCGCTCATACAGCGGATGGGCGATGGTCAAACCGTGGACATGACAGCGCACGGCGTTCATCATCTCCATACGCGTGCGGTCGAGGAGATGGGGGCTGAAAGAATAGGAGTTCTCCTCCAGCGGCTCGCCGCTCTCGCCGAGGAAGTAAGTGTCCTGACCGTTTGTTCGGTGATTCGTGAAGCTTTTATCCCCGATCGTGATGGTATCCGCCCGGAAAAAACGGTGTCTCAGATCTGCGTGCCCTACCGCCTGGATGGGGGCTGTGCCGCCGCTGCGGTGGACCAGCTCCTGGATCGCATAGAGATCGTCGGGGGAGTAGTTCTCCAGAAAGATCAGATACCGGTCGTTCCACGGCTCTCCCTCCGGGGCGCCCTGGACCTGAATGCCAAGAAAGGTCTCTGCCCAGACCGTCCGGCTGTCATAGTCCGCACTGATGGGCCGGATGACTGTGTACTGGGAATAGCGGCTGGGCCAGCTGCTGTTTTCTGTGGGAAACAGCACTTCGCCGCGCCTCCGTCCGGACTCCTCGATCCAATGATCCCCCTGGCCGAGGCGGTAGTAGTAGCCGATCATATCAACGTCACCATACTGTATGACCAGATCCGCACGGCGCTGGGCCTCGTCATCCTGTGCCGCCATGATCTCCTCCGCCGTATTCAGCACCAGCACCACACCCACCGCGGCCCACATGAGGAGCATCATCAGAATGGAGCAAAGGGTCAGCTTCCAGGACAGGGAAAAGGGGAATTTCTTCACCGCTGTCCCTCCTTTCCACCCAGGCGGTAGCCCGCCCCGTAGACCGATTTGATGTGCTGGGCGGCGGTGCCCAGCTTTTGCCGCAGGGCGGCCACATGGCGGTCCACCATCCGCTCGTCCCCATCGAAGTCCAGGCTCCACACCTTCTGGATCAGGGTATCCCGGCTGACCGTCCGCCCCTGCTCCCGGAGTAGGATCTCCAGAATCTGCAGCTCCTTGGGCCGCAGGTGGATGGGCCGGCCGTCCACGGTGACCTCCCGCAGGGCGGTGTCCAGAAGGATGCTGCCATAGGCCAGCTGCCCCGCCCCCAGAGACTGCCCCCGGCTGCGCCGGAGAATGGCCTGGGCTTTGGCCACCAGGACCGGGAAGGAGAAGGGCTTGGTGATATAGTCGTCCGCGCCTGCGCGGAAGCCCGCCAGGGCGTTTTCCTCCTGGCTCAGGGCGGTGATGAACAGAATGGGGACCGAGCTGTCCTCCCGCACCCGGCGGCACACCTCCAGACCGGAGAAATGGGGCATCATCACATCCAGAATGAGCAGGTCAAAGGACTGCTCCGCCGCGGCGGCCAGGGCCTGCTCCCCGTCAAAGACCGGAAGCACCTCCAGACCGGCCGCATGGAAAAAATCCAGGATCAGGGCGGACAGGGCCCGGTCGTCCTCCGCCAGCAGAATATTGGCTGCCACTGCTCCCACCTCCTTTTCTGGCCTTATCATAGCAGAACATTGTCCAAAAATCATCCATATCACAATATTTTGCCCGGGACTTTTCATCCCGGGTAAAATGTGGTACGATAACACCAAATGCAAACCGGGAGGAGGGGCGCTGTGTTTAAGCTAATATTGGGGCGTGCGGGGACGGGAAAGACCACTGCGGTGCTCTCCCGCCTGACTAAGGCGGGGCAGAGGCGGAAGCAGGTGCTCATTGTGCCGGAGCAGCAGTCCCACGAGGCGGAGCGGGCCCTGTGCCGGGCAGGCGGGGACCGGGTCTCCCTGTACGGTGAGGTGCTGTCCTTCAGTCGGCTGGCCAACCGGGTGTTTCTGGCCGCAGGCGGGATGGGGGAGCCGGAGCTGGACGCCGGCGGCCGGCTGCTGCTGATGCACCAGGCGGTGAAGGCGGTGTCCGACCAGCTGACGGTCTATGCCCGCCCGTCCCGCAGGCCTGTGTTTTTGGAGAGCCTGCTGGCCACGGCGGACGAGCTGAAGAGCAGCTGCGTCCAGCCGGAGCTGCTGCTCCAGGCTGGGCGCGAGCTCCCCGGCCCGGAGGGGGAGAAGCTGCGGGACCTGGGGCTGATCTGCGGGACCTATCAGGCCATGACCGCCCGGACGGCCCTGGACCCCCGGGACCGGCTGACCCGGACGGCGGAAAAGCTGAAGGAGCACCCCTGGGCCCAGGGGATGGACCTGTGGCTGGACGGCTTTACCGACTTCACTCCCCAGCAGCGGGAGGTGCTGCGCCACCTGATGCGTCAGGCGGACAGCCTCACGGTGACCCTCACCTGCGACCATCTGGAGGAGGACGAGGGAGGCGCGGGGATCTTCTCACCCGCCCGACGCACGGCGGCCGGGCTGCTCCGGCTGGCGGCACAGGAGGGGATTTCCTGTGAAGTGGAACACCTTGTCCCGGATTGGGATAAGAGGTGTGAGCCACTCCGGCAGGTGGAGAAGCAGCTGTTTGCTCATGGGGAGGCGGAGCCGGTCTCCTGCCAGGGGCGGGTGGAGCTGTTAGGGGCGCTGACCCCCCGGTCAGAGGTGGAGCAGGCGGCCGCTGGGATCCGCCGCCTGCTGCGGACCCAGGGCCTGCGCTGCCGGGACATCGGGGTGACGGCCCGGGACCTGTCGGTCTATCAGCCGCTGGTCGAGGCCATCTTCCCCCGCTATCAGATCCCGGTGTTCACCTCCGCCATGACGGACATCCTGGACAAGCCCATCCTCACCCTGGTGACGGCGGCGCTGGACACGGTGGCCAACGGCTACCGCTATGACGATGTGTTCCGCTATCTCAAGACCGGACTCACCGATCTGCCGGAGGAGGACCGGGACCTGCTGGAGAACTATGTGCTGAAATGGAACCTCCGGGGGAGCCAGTGGACCCAGAAAAAGCCCTGGGCCATGCCCCCCAAGGGGTACGGGGCCGCCGTCACCGACGGGGACCGGGCGCTGCTGGAGCGGCTGGACCGAGCCCGCCGCCAGGTGGCGGAGCCGCTGGAGCTTTTGCGGAAAAATCAGAACCGGACCGGGGTGGGACAGGCGATCTGCCTTTACAGCTTTATGGAGGAGATCGGCCTGCCCCAGCGGCTGGAGGACCGGGTGGCCGAGCTGCACCGCCGGGAGCAGCCCGCCCTGGCGGAGGAGTACCGGCAGCTGTGGGAGATCCTGTGCAGGGGCCTGGAGCAGTGCGCCGCCCTTCTGGGGGAGACCCCCATGGAGCTGGAGGAGTTCTCCGGCCTGTTCCGCCTGGTGCTCTCCCAGTACGATGTGGGCACCATCCCTGTGTCCCTGGACCGGGTGACGGTGGGGGAGACCACCCGGGAGACGGGACACCCGGTGAAGGTGCTCTTCCTGCTGGGGGCGGACGACGTCTCCATCCCCAAGGCGGGCAGCGCCCCGGGGCTGCTGTCCGACGAGGACCGCTCGGTTCTGGCGGGCTACGGCCTGGAGCTGGCTCAGTCCTCCCAGGAGCTGCTCTACCGGGAGATGACCACGGTGTACCTCACCTGCGCACGGCCGTCGGAGCGGCTGGTGGTCAGCTGGCCCAGCCAGAGCGTCGCCGGGGAGGAGCGCCGCCCCAGCTTTCTGGTGGAGCGGCTGCGGCGGCTGTTCACCGATCTGCGGGTGACGCGGGAGGAGGACTCCGGCGGTGCGTTCCGTCTGGAGGCCCCTCTGCCCGCCCTGGAGCAGGCGGGGCGGAGCCCGGCGGCCCGGCGGGCCCTGGCCGCTCTGCCGGAGTACGCCCCCATGGTGGAGCGGCTGGACCGGGCGGCGGGCTGGAGCCGGGGCCGGCTGTCCCGTTTGGCGGTGGACCGGCTGTACGGGCGGAAGGTGTCCATGTCGGCCTCCCGGATGGACAAGTACAAGTCCTGCCATTTTTCCTATTTCATGCGCTATGGCCTCCAGGCGGAGCCCCGCAAGCCGGCTGGCTTTACAGCACCGGAGTACGGGACCTTTGTTCACTATGTTTTGGAACACGTCCTCCGGGATGAGATGTTCCGGCAGACCGTTCTGCCCGGTTTTTCCGACCCGGTGGCCGGGGCGGAGGGACGCCGCCGCCTGCGGGAGCTGACCCGGGCCGCGGTGGACCGGTATGTGGAGGAGGAGCTGGGCGGGCTGGAGCACCAGACAGAGCGCTTCCGCTATCTGTTCCGTCGGCTGCTTCGGTCGGTGCAGGCGGTGGTGGACAATGTGGCGGAGGAGCTGGCCGCCTCCCAGTTCCGCCCCATCTCCTTCGAGCTGGGCTTCGGCTCCGGGCAGGACCTGCCCCCGGTGGAGCTCACCGTGGACGGGGTGACCATCAGCGTCACCGGCTTTGTGGACCGGGTGGACGGCTGGGTCCACGACGGGCGGCTCTACCTGCGGGTGGTGGACTATAAGACGGGGAAGAAGTCCTTCGACCTGACGGAGGTGTGGAACGGGCTGGGCCTTCAGATGCTGCTCTACCTGTTTGCCCTGGAGGCCCGGGGGCCGGACTACTACGGACAGCCGGTGGATGGGGCCGGGGTGCTCTATCTCCCCGCCCGGGACGCGGTGGTCAAGGGGAGCCGCGCCATGACCGACGAGGCGTGGCGGAAGCAGCTGGACCGGGAGCTCACCCGCAGCGGCCTGGTGCTGGACGATCCAGCGGTGCTGTCCGCCATGGAGGAGCCGGGGGAAACGGGCTACCGCTTCCTGCCCCTGAAGGTGTCCAAGTCCACCGGGGCCGTCTCCGGGGAGGCCCTGGCCACGGCGGAGCGGCTGGGCAGGCTGGGGGGCCACCTCCAGCGGACGCTGGAGGAGATCTGCCGGGAGCTGGCGGAGGGGAACATCGCCGCCGACCCCTTCTGGCGGGGGCCGGAGAAAAACGCCTGCCGCTTCTGCGACTACGCCGCCGCCTGCCTCTTTGAGGAGGGCCGGGGGGGCGACTGCCGCCGCTGGCTGCCCAGTGTGAAGAGCCGGGATTTCTGGAAGCAGCTGGAGGAGGAGACGGACGGGGAGGACGGAGCATGACGGACCGGGTGTACAAGCTGGAGATCTTTCTGCCCCAGAGCTGCTTTGATGCGGTGCGGCAGGCCCTGTGGTCGGTGGACGCGGGCCACATCGGGGCCTATGACCGGTGCCTGTCCTGGAGCCGGGTGGAGAGCTGCTGGCGGCCCCTGGAGGGGACGGACCCCTTTCTGGGGACGCCGGGGGAGCTGTGCCGGGCGGAGGAGTGGAAGGTGGAGGTCTGCTGCCGGGAGGACCGGCTGGCGGAGACCCTGGCCGCCGCGCGGGCGGCCCACCCCTATGAGGAGCCGGTGATCAATGTGATCCCCCTGGCCGCCACCGGCCTGGAGGAGAAAAAACAGGGTTGGACGCCTGCGGCGTCCCGGACAAGGAGTAAGATTGCCATGGAAAACAACAAAAATATTCTCATCATCAACGATATGCCGGGCTACGGCAAGGTGGCAACGGCGGCCATGCTGCCCATCCTGTCCAACATGGGGCACAGCGTGTACAACCTGCCCACCGCCCTGGTGTCCAACACGCTGGACTATGGGACCTTCAGCATCCTGGACACCACCGACTACATGGTGCAGGCTATCGCCGCCTGGAAGAAGCTGGGGTTCTCCTTTGACTGTATCACCACGGGCTTTCTGGCCTCGGCGGAGCAGGTGGACATCATCCGGGAGTTCATCGCCAGTCAGAAGAAGGAGGGCCTTCTGGTGATGACCGACCCCATCATGGGGGACGACGGGAAGCTCTATAACGGGGTGACGGAGGAGACGGTGGAGAATATGCGCCGGCTCCTTGGGGTGGCGGATGTGATCGTCCCCAACCTGACGGAGGCGGAGTTCCTCACCGGGAAGTACCAGGGGCGGGAGTCCCTCACCGCCGGGGAGGCCCGGGAGTTGGTGGATGGCCTGCTGACCTTCGGCCCCCGGTCGGTGGTGGTGACCAGCGGCGTGGAGGAGGAGACCGGCCGCCATGTGGTCTGGGGGTATAACCGGGAGACCGGGGCCCACTTCACCATCCCGTATCAGTTCATCCAGGTCCACTTCCCGGGTACAGGGGATATGTTCTCCGCCGTGCTGGTGGGGGAGCTGCTGGCCGGCCGGGGTCTGGAGCCGGCGGTGCGCCGGGCCATGGACGTGCTGGAGACCCTGATCCGGCTGGAGCGGGACGAGGCGGAGAAAAACAAGGGCATCCGCATCGAAAAGTACCTCAGCGTACTGAACCAGTGACGGGGTGCGGATGTATGTGGGCTGGATTCGCGCTGCTGTCGGCGCTGTTCGCCGCGCTGACCTCCATCCTGGCCAAGCTGGGGATGGAGGGGATCAACTCCAACCTGGCCACGGCTATCCGCACGGCGGTGGTCCTGGTGATGGCCTGGGGGATCGTCTTTCTCACGGGGAAGCACCACGGCATCGGGGACATCGGGGGCCGCAGCTGGAGCTTCCTGATCCTGTCCGGGGTGGCCACCGGCCTGTCCTGGCTGTGCTACTACCGGGCGCTCCAGCTGGGGGAGGCCAGCCGGGTGGTCCCAATCGACAAGTTCAGCGTGGTCATCTCCATGGTGCTGGCCTTTGTAGTGCTGAAGGAGGCGGTGACCGTCAAGACCGTGGTGGGCGGGCTGCTGATCACCGCGGGGACCCTGGTGCTGATCCTGTGACCGGGTCCGGCCTGAAATCGAACGCATAGGAGGAATGTAGATGCCGCCCAAGGGAAAGCCGGATACCGCCGGCTATCAGCGGTTTAAAAAGGAGCTGGCCGCGGGGACACCGGGGAAGCTGTATCTTCTGCACGGGGAGGAGACCTATCTCCGGGACCACTACCTGGGGAAGCTGCGGTCCCTGCTGCTTACTGGAGGGATGGGAACCTTCAATCTCCATGAGATCCCAGCCCGGGAGATGTCCCCCCGCCGCCTGGAGGAGGCGCTGGACTGCCTGCCCATGATGGCGGAGCGCACCCTGGTCCTGGTGACCGACTTCGACCTGTTCAAGGCGGGGGAGAAGGACCGGGAGGAGTATATCCGGCTGCTGGGGGATCTGCCGGACTATGTGTGTCTGGTGTTCGTGTACGACCTGATCCCCTATAAGGGGGACGCCCGGACCAAGCTGGCCGGGGCCATCAGGCAGAACGGCGTGGTGGTCAACTTCGCCCGCCAGGACCAGGGGGATCTGGTGGACTGGGTGCGCCGGCGGTTCCGGGCCCTGGGGAAGGACATCGACTCCCGTCTGGCCCTGGACCTGATCTTCCTGTGCGGGGATCTGATGACCAACCTCATCGGGGAGATCGAGAAGGTGGGGGCCTATGCCAAGGGCCAGCGGATCACCCGGGGGGACATCGACGCGGTGGCCACCCCCCAGCTGGACGCGGTGGTGTTCCGCATGACCGACGCCATCGGCGAGGGGAAGTTCGACCGGGCGGCGGCGGTGCTGGGGGAGCTGTACCAGATGCAGGAGCCCCCCATCAAGATCATGTGGTCCCTGGGGCGGCAGATGCGGCAGCTCTACTCCGCCCGCCTGGTCATGGAGCAGGGGAAGGGGGCCCAGTATCTGGCGGGGCTGTGGGGGCTCAAGCCCTATCCCGCGGAGAAGCTGATGGGGGCCGCCCGCCGGTTCACTCTGCCCTGGTGCCGCCGGGCGGTGGTGCGCTGCGGCGAGGTGGACCTGGCCATGAAGTCCACCGGACAGGACGGGCAGCAGCTGCTCACCGGCCTGCTGCTGGAGCTGGCCGCCCCCGCCTCCCGGCCCGCCCCCCAGCGGAGATAAGGAGGGGCCATGCTGACCATACGAGAAGCGATCGTGGTGGAGGGGCGGTACGACAAAAACACCCTCTCCCAGGTGGTGGACACCCTGATCCTGGAGACCAACGGCTTCGGCATCTTCAAGGACCCGGAGCGGATGTCCCTCCTCCGCCGGGCGGCGGAGCGGCGGGGGCTCATCGTGCTCACCGACTCCGACGGGGCGGGCTTTGTGATCCGGAACCGGATCCGGGGCTCCATCCCGGCGGAGCATTTGAAGCACGCCTATATCCCGGACGTGTACGGGAAGGAGAAGCGGAAGCGCCAGCGGGGCCGGGAGGGCAAGCTGGGGGTGGAGGGGATGTCACCCCAGGTGCTGGAGCAGGTGCTCCGCCGGGCGGGGGCCACCGTCCTGGACGCCCAGGCCCCGGAGCGGGCCCGGCCCGGCCTGACCAAGGCGGATCTGATGGCCGCGGGGCTCACCGGAGGGGCGGACAGCGCCCGGCGGCGGCAGGCCCTGCTGAAGGAGATGGAGCTGCCGGAGCACACCTCGGCCAACGCCCTGCTCCAGGTGCTCAACGGCTGCTACTCCCGGGAGGAGGCGCTGGACCTGTTGGGGCTCAAGGACTTAGACGGGATGTAAACCCCGGGTTAGCAGGGAGAAAACCGCTGGGTGGTGGCAGAAAAAGCGGCCGCCTGCTAGGGTGGAGGCGAGGAGATGATGAACCATGACCACAGGACAACGCATCGCCGCCAAGCGGAAAGAGCGGGAGCTGTCCCAGGAGAGCCTGGGGGCGGAGTTGGGGGTATCCCGGCAGACCGTCTATAAGTGGGAGAGTGACACCTCCCTGCCGGAGATCGAGAAGCTGGTGGCCCTGAGCCGCCTGTTCCAGGTGCCTGTGGGCTGGCTACTGGGAGTGGAGGAGGTCCCGGAGGCGACAGAGTTCTCTGAGGACCAGCTGAAGCTGCTGGAGGAACTGCTGGGCCGCTATCAGCGGGCGGAGCAGGCCGAACTGAGCCAGGGCCAGCGGGCGCAGGTAGAGGCCCTGGTGGGGGAGAGGCTGTCCGGGAGCCAGCGGCCCCGGCGGCGGTGGCCCTGGGCCTTGGCCGCTCTGGCGGTAGTCTGGGCCGGGTGGAGCGTATTCAGCCGTCTGGACCGGATGGACGGGCAGTATAACAGTCTGGCCAACTCGGTGAATAACGTCAGCCACTCGGTGAACGTTCAGGTGGGCGCCATCGCCAGCCGGGTGGAGGAGATCCTGAAGGCCCAGAACGATTTGACCGCCGACTATGCCACCCAGCTGGTCTCCGCCGATTTGGCAGAAAATACGGTACGATTCTCCCTGCGGGCGGTGCCCAAGACCTATACCCCCGGGATGTCGGTGGTATTTCTGGCGGACAGTGGCGGGGAGGTGCGGGAGATGGAAGCCGCGGAGGAGGAGAACGGAACTTTTACCGGGGAGATGGTCTGTCCCCTGACAGACAGCATTACCCTCTCCGCCGTCTTTGTCACCGGGAACACCCGGCAGACCCAGCTGCTGGACCAGTACCAGGGGCTGTACCAGGACAGTTTCCCACAGGTGGAGCCCATGGATCTGTCCTCTGTGATGTATTCGAAGCGGGGGAAAAACGGCCGCTTCGCCCTGCCGGAGGGATACATCACCGTGGGCGGGGAGAGGGCCTCCGTCCCCGTGGTCAACGAGGCGCTGGGGGTGAGCCGGCTGCGGGAGGTCCGGGTGGGCCTGTTCCACAATTTTAAGCTGGTGACCTGGCTGGAGCCCTGTGAGAAGCCGGACAGCTTCGAGGGCTTCACGGGGGAGGCGTTCTACCGGCTGGACCCCATGGAGCTGGACTTGGCGGAGGGGGATGATCTCGCCTTCGCCGCCGTGGTCACCGACGAGTATGGTCGGAGGTGGGTGTCCCCCTCGATCCCGGAGTATCAGGTGCAGGATGGGGAGATCCTCTGGCCGGAGGAATCGGTGGTCTATCAGAAAAACACCCTGGCAGACTGGGGCCTGGAGTAAGTCCGGAAGTCAACGCATATTGGAAAAACGCAGCGCCGCTCTTTGGGTGGCGCTGCATTTTTTATAGGCGGCCCCCGGAGCTTTGGCTCGTCCCGGCGGTGTCATTTGGTTCTGCCGGGCCATATACTGGACTACAATCTGTTGGAGGGAGGGTCGCGGAATGGGTATCGTGGTGGTACGCTCGCCCAAATGCCTGCGCGGGCTGCTGCGCAGGCTGTTCGGTCTGAAGGGCTGAGACAGATGGACATATTCTCCTGCTCCCGGACATATAGTGTCCCAAAGAAGGCCCGGGCCCCGGCGACCGGAGGCCCATCCTATGGGAAAGGGAGAGGAACTGCACATGGAATTGGAATTTGATCGGGATGTGATCCACTGCTGGGAGATCGCGGCGGACGGGACGCTCTGCCAGGAGGAGACCCTGGAGACCATTGTGCCCGACGCCTGTCCAGACATCCTCCGCATCGTGGCGGTGTGCGGACAGGCGACACTGAACGGGAAGCAGGCCCGGGAGGGGGCGGCGGCGGTGAGCGGAAGCGTCCGGGCCGTCCTCCTCTACCAGCCGGAGGAGGGGGGCGGGCTGCGCCGCATGGAGGCGGCCCTGCCCTTCTCCGCCCAGCTGGAGGCCCCGGGGCTGACGGAGCAGGGCCGGGTCCACGCCTGCGTCCGGCTCCGGGGGGCGGAGGCCCGGGCCCTGAATCCAAGAAAGGTGCTGCTCCGGGCCGATCTGGCGGTGGATGTGACCGCTTTTCAGCCCAGGGAGCGGGTGTGCTGCCAGGGGGTGCTGGAACCGGAGGAGCACGGGGTGCAGCAGCGGGTGACGGAGCAGGAGAGCTATCAGCTGGAGGCTGTGCAGGAAAAACCCTTTACATTTTCGGAGCAGGTCAGGCTGAACGTGGGGCAGGGGGAGCCGGTGCAGCTGGCCGCCTGCCGTGCCGTACCGCTGTGCGGTGAGAGCCGTCTCATCGGCAGCAAGCTGATCTTCAAGGGGGCGGTGGAGCTCCAGCTGCTGGTGCAGGAGGCCGGCGGCGGGCTGAACGCCTGCCGGGAGAACCTCCCCTTTTCCCAGATCATGGAGGTCCCGGGGCTGGGCGAGGTGGGCGAGTGCCGCATGGCGGTGGAGCTGACCCAGCTGAGCTGCCAGCCCGCCGGGGAGGACGGCCGCACCGTGGAGGTGGCGCTGGACCTGCTGGCCCAGGCCCAGGTGTGGAGCCGCCGCCCGGTCACCCTCCTCCAGGACCTGTACAGCACCGCCCTCCAGACCCAGGTGGAGCGGGAGGAGCAGGTCCTGTGGCAGCTGGTGGAGCAGTCTTCCCGCACCCAGAACGTGCGGGAGCTGCTGGAGACAGGTTCCCTGCCCCGCAGCGTGACGGACAGCTGGGTGTCCCTGGGCGAGATCCGGAGAAACCGGGAGGGGGACCAGCTGGTGCTGGAGGGAGAGGCCCGGGTCACCATCCTCTATCTGGACGAAAACGACGCCCTCCAGGCCCTCCAGAGGCCTCTGACCGTCTCCTGCCGCCTGGACGCCCCGGAGGGGGCCCGGTGCTGCTGCCGGACGGCCTGCTCCGGGGAGGTGTTCGCCGCCCCCTCCGCCGGGGGGATCGAGGTGCGCTTCGCGGTGGACTTCCAATTCCTCATCCTCCGGGAGCAGCACACCACGGCGGTGTGCGGGGCCGCCCTGGGGGAGCCCCGGACCCGGGGCGAGGGGGATCAGCCCTCGGTGGTGCTCCGGCTGGCCTCCCCCGGGGAGGGCCTGTGGGAGCTGGCCAAGGCCTACGGCACCACCACGGAGCAGATCGTCCAGGCCAACGGCCTGGAGGAGGGACAGCTGCCCCTGGGCCGGATGCTCCTGATCCCCAGCGTGCGCTGACCGCCTTACAGGGCGTTTTGACGCGCCATCCCGCCCCGGCCGCTTGTGCGGCCGGGGCGGTTTTCGGTCTGGAATGGCGGCGGGGAGCCGTCATATCTCACAGCTTATCCCCATATAGTGTAGGGAAATGACCGGCTCGCGGGCCGAAGGAGGAATTCAAGTGGAAGATCGCAAAATCTACGAGGAGATCGCGCTTCGGACCGAGGGCGACATCTACATCGGGGTGGTGGGGCCGGTGCGCACCGGAAAATCCACCTTTATCAAGCGGTTCATGGAAACTCTGGTCATCCCCAACATCGAAAATGTCTACCGCCGGGAGCGGGCCCGGGATGAGCTGCCCCAGAGCGGCTCGGGCCGCACCATTATGACGGCGGAACCCAAGTTCGTGCCGGAGGAGGCGGTGTCCATCTCCATGGACGGCGGCGCGGCCTTCCAGGTGCGGCTCATCGACTGCGTGGGCTATATGGTGGATGGTGCGGTGGGCCAGCTGGAGGGGGAGGAGCAGCGGATGGTGACCACCCCCTGGTTCGACCGGGAGATCCCCATGTCCGAGGCGGCGGAGATCGGCACCCGGAAGGTGATCGCCGAGCACGCCACCATCGGAATGGTCATCACCACCGACGGCTCCATCACGGACATCCCCCGGGAGGACTATCTGGAGGCGGAGGAGCGGGTGATCGCCGAACTGAAGGAGCTTGGAAAACCCTTCCTGGTGGTGCTCAACTCCGCCTACCCCAACTCCGAGCGGGCCCGGGCCATCCGGGCGGACATCGCCCAGCGGCACCAGGTGGCCTGTGTGTCGGCCAACTGCCTGGAGCTGGGGGAGGAGGACATCAGCGGCCTGCTCAAGCAGGTGCTGTATGAGTTCCCGCTGAAGGAGCTGGACCTGTTTCTGCCCCCCTGGGTGGACGCACTGCCCCAGGAGCACCCCATCAAGGCCGCCCTGTACGGGGCCATCCGGCAGGGGGCGGGGCAGCTCCACCGCATCCGGGATGTGGACGGGGCCATTGGGGCCATGCGGGAGTGCGAGCAGGTCAGCCAGGCCCGGGTGACCAACATCGACCTGGGCACCGGCCTGGCCGCCGCCGTGCTGGAGCTGCCCCGGGCCTTATTCTATGATACGCTGTCCCAGCAGTCGGGGTTCCAGATCGGGGACGACGGGGACCTGATGGCCCTGCTCACCCAGCTGGCCCAGGTGAAGGCGGAGTACGACAAGGTGGCCGACGCTCTGAAGGAGGTGGAGGAGACCGGATACGGCATCGTGGTGCCCTCCATCGACTCCCTGGTGCTGGAGGAGCCGGAGATCGTCCGCCAGGGCGGGCGGTACGGCGTGCGTTTGAAGGCCAGCGCACCCTCCATTCACATGATCCGGGCGGACATCGAGACGGAGGTGTCCCCCATCGTGGGCAGCGAGAAACAGAGCGAGGAGATGATCCACTATCTGCTCCAGGAGTTTGAGGGGGACACGGCCAAGATCTGGCAGTCCAACATTTTCGGAAAATCCTTCCACGAACTGGTGGGGGAGGACCTGAACGCCAAGGTCAAGAGGATGCCGGAGGACGCCCGGGAGAAGCTGAGGGAGACCCTTCAGCGGATCATCAACGAGGGATCCGGCGGCCTGATCTGCATCATTCTGTGACAGTCTGCAAGCGGCAGGCGGAGGTGGGAGCCCACCTCTGCCTGCCGCCATTCTATGAGTTATTGGAGGGGAGGGGCCCGCCCGTCCCCCGTGGATCGTGACGCCCGTAGGGCGCGACGACTCGGAGCGCCGCGCCTCACAGGATTTCGCCCTGCGGGGCGACCTCCTTTGCTGCCACGGGCAAAGGAACTAACCCCGTAAAGTAAAACCCTCCCTCAAAATCCGGGGAACTGCGGTCGTGTGCAAGGGAAATTTTCCGCCGGAGACGTAGAGAGCCGCCGGCCCACGTTGCATTTTTCCCACCGGTCCGGTATAATATAGGTTGTTTGTTTGGAAAGGAGGAGGACAGCCATGGAGGAGAGGCTGGACCTGCCCCGCCTGCTGGTGGCCGCTCCGGCCAGCGGCAGCGGCAAGACCACCGTGACCTGCGCCCTGCTCCGGGCCTTTCAGCGCCGGGGGCTGGACCCCTGCGCCTTCAAGTGCGGGCCGGACTATATCGACCCCATGTTCCACCGGGAGGTGCTGGGCCTGCCCAGCCGGAACCTGGACCTGTTTTTCAGCGGGGAGGACCAGGCCCGCGCCCTGCTGTCCTCCGCCGGGCGTGGCCGCGGCGTGGCGGTGCTGGAGGGGGTCATGGGCTGTTACGACGGCGTGGGGGGCACGGAGCGGGCCAGCAGCTGGCACCTGGCCCGGGCCACCGGGACCCCCATCCTGCTGGTGGTGCGCCCCCAAGGGGCGGCCCTCACTCTGGCGGCCATGGTGCGGGGGCTGGCCCGGTTCCGCAGTCCCGGTATGATCGGCGGGCTTCTTCTCAATGGCTGCTCCCGGGGGCTGGCGGAACTGCTCACGCCCATGCTCCAAAGGGAGACGGGCCTTCCGGTGCTGGGCTGGCTGCCCCAGCTGCCCGACTGCGCCATCGCAAGCCGGCACCTGGGCCTGCTCACGCCGGGGGAGGTCCAGGGGCTGGCAGACAAGGTGGACCGGCTGGCCAGCCAGCTGGAGGAGACGGTGGATCTGGAGGGCGTCCTGGCCCTGGCCCGGTCCGCCGCCCCTCTGCCGGCGGAGCCCTCCGTCATCCCGCCGGAGCCGGAGGGCCCTGTGGTGGCGGTGGCCCGGGACCGGGCCTTCTGCTTCTACTATGAGGACAATCTGGATCTGCTGCGGCGGAACGGCCTTCGGCTGGCGGAGTTCAGCCCCCTGGAGGACCGGGCGCTGCCCGCCGGGAGCTGCGGCCTGTACCTGGGCGGGGGCTATCCGGAGCTGTGGGCGGAGCAGCTCAGCCGGAACGCCCCCATGCGCCGGGCCGTCCGGGAAGCCATCCGGGGCGGGATGCCCGCCCTGGCGGAGTGCGGCGGCTTCCTCTACCTCCAGAGCAGTCTGGAGGACCCGGAGGGCCGGGCATGGCCCATGGCGGGCGTCCTGGCGGGGGAGGGGACGCACAGCCGGGGGCGGCAGCCCTTCGGATACCTCACCCTGCGCCCGGAGGGGGACAACCCCTATCTGATCTCCGGGGAGGAGATCGCCGGGCATGAGTTCCACCGCTGGGCCTGCACCCAGCCGGGGGATGCCTGCCGGGCCGTCCGGCCTTCCGGAGGGGACCCAAGACCCTGTATGATCTGTGAAGGAAAACTACTTGCTGGATTCCCCCACCTCTATTTCCCATCCAATCCCCGCTTCGCGGCCCGCTTTGCCGCCGCCTGCGTCCAATATCAGAAGGAGACCACGCTATGAGAGACACATTCATCCAGGCCAGACTGAACGGGATCACGCCCCCGGACCGGGAAGCCATGGAGGGGGCCCGGCTGCACTGGGACGCCATCGCCAAGCCACTCCACGGCCTGGGCCGTCTGGAGGACATGGTGGTCCGAATCGCCGGGGCGGCCGGGACGCCGGAGGTGCGCCTGGACCGGAAGGGGGTGGCGGTGTTCTGCGCCGACAACGGGGTGGTGGCCGAGGGGGTGACCCAGACCGGCCAGGAGGTCACCCTGGCGGTGGCCCGGAGCATGGCCGCCGGGCGGTCCTCCGTCTGCCGCATGGCCCGGGTGGCCGGGGCGGAGGTCCTTCCGGTGGACGTGGGGATGCTGGCCCATGAGGCAGTCCCCGGTCTGCGGGACCGGGTGGTCATGGAGGGGGGGACCCGGAACATGACCAGGGGTCCCGCTATGGACCGCTCCGCCGGAGAGGCCGCCCTGCGGGCGGGGCTGGAGACGGCGGAGGAGTTGGCGGACCGGGGGATCCAGCTGCTGGCCGCCGGAGAGATGGGCATTGGCAACACCACCACCACGGCGGTGGTGGCCGCCGCCCTTCTGGGGCGCTCCCCGGAGGAGACGGTGGGCCGCGGGGCCGGGCTGTCCGACGAGGGCCTGGTCCGTAAGCGCCGCGCGGTGGCCGCCGCCCTGGCGGTCAACCGGCCGGACCCGGCGGATCCCATGGATGTCCTCTGTAAGGTGGGTGGACTTGACATCGCAGCCATGACAGGATTTTATCTGGGATGTGCCTTCCGGAAGGTGCCGGTGCTGCTGGACGGGGCCATCTCCTGTGCCGCCGCCCTGTGTGCGGTGCGGCTGTGCCCCCAGGCGGAGAAGAGCCTGCTGGCCAGCCACCGTCCGGCGGAGCCCTGCGGCCGTCTGCTGCTGGAGGCCCTGGGGCTGGAGCCGGTGCTGGACGCCGGACTGCGCCTGGGAGAGGGCACCGGGGCAGTGGCGGCCATGCCTCTGCTGGACATGGCCCTGTCGGTGTATGGAGAGATGCACACCTTTGACGGGCTGGGCATCCCGGCCTACCGCGCCGACGGCCGGAGCCCGGAGGAGGGAGAGCCGTGACCGCCCTGGTGTTTGGGGGGGCGGCCAGCGGAAAGAGCGGCTGGGCCGAGGATCTGATCTGCACCCTGCCCCGGACGGGCCCCCTGATCTATCTGGCTACCATGGAGCCCGGGGGCGGCGAGGCGGCGGAGCGCATCAGGCGTCACCGGGCCCTCCGGGCCGGGAAGGGTTTTTCCTGTACGGTGGAGCGTCCCCGGGATCTGGCGGGATGGGCCCCGCCGGCGGGGAGCGCCGTTTTGCTGGAGGACCTGGGCAACCTGGCGGCCAACGAGCTGTTTTCCGGGGGAGCCTTCGACCCGGAGGGGGCGTACCGCCGCATCCGGAGGGGGCTGGATCGCTTGAGCGAGGGCGCGGGGCATCTGGTGGTGGTCAGCGGCGACCTGTTCCGGGACGGGGTGGACTACCCGCCGGAGACCGGGGCCTATCTGGACCTGCTGGCCCGCCTCCACCGGGACCTGGCCGCCCGGGCGGACCGGGTGACCGAGCTGGTCTGCGGACTGCCCGTCCACTGGAAGGGGGGAGAGGTATGACGGTTCTGCGGGCCGTGGGCATGGCCTTCGCCCTGTACTCCCGCATCCCTGTGCCCCCTCTGGACTGGGAGAGCGGGGCCCGGCGGTACACCCTGTACGCCTTCCCTCTGGTGGGGCTGGCGGTGGGCGGCGGACTGCTGCTGTGGACCTGGCTGGCAGGAGCCCTTGGGCTGGGGCAGCTGCTGTGGGCGGCGGGGATGACCGCCATCCCCCTGCTGATCACTGGGGGGATCCATCTGGACGGCTTCTGCGATGTGTGCGACGCCCTGGCCTCCCACCAGAGCCGGGAGCGGAAGCTGGAGATCATGGCGGACCCCCATGTGGGGGCCTTTGCGGTGCAGGGCTGCGGGCTGCTGCTGCTGCTTACCTTCGGGCTGTGGTGTCAGGCGGAGCGGACGGACGGGGGCCTGTGGGCCGCCCTGCTTCTGGTCCCGGTGCTCAGCCGGGGGCTGTCCGCCTTTGCCGCCCTGACCCTGCCCAACGCCCGGGGCGGGGGCCTGCTGGCGGCGGTGACCGGGGAGCGCCGCCGGGGCCGCTGGCTCCCACTGTGTGGCGCCCTGCTGTGCGCCGCCGGACTGGCGGTTTTGAAGCCGGGGTATCTGTGGATCGGCGGGGCGGCCCTGCTGGCCCTGTGGTACTATGTGAAAACGGCAAAGCGGGAGTTCGGCGGGACGACCGGCGATCTGGCGGGCTGGTTTTTGCAGCTGTGCGAGCTGGCATGTCTGGCGGGGCTGGTGCTGGCCCAGAGTTTGGAGGGAGTGCTGTGATTCTTGTGATTGGCGGCCGCGGGGCCGGAAAGAGAAGCTTTGTGACGGACGTGCTGGGATTTTCTCCGGAGCAGTTCGCGGAGAACGGCCCGGTGCTGTACGGCCTGGAGGAACTGGATCCCCTCCCGCCCCTGGAGGCCCTGCTGGGCCGGGCGGTGGTGGTCTGCCGGGAGGTGGGCTGCGGCGTGGTCCCGATGGACCGGGGGGACCGGGACCGGCGGGAGGCGGTGGGCCGCCTGTGCTGTGACCTGGCCCGGGAGGCGGAGGCCGTCTACCGCCTCCAGTGCGGCCTTGCCATGCGGCTGAAATGACAAATTTCATAAAGTGAAAACACTTGCGGGGGTTTCCGGTGTAAAGAAGCTGGGGGCCTCGTGATCAGTAGAGAAAGACAGGAGCGGGAACGCCATGGAATTGCTTTTGCTCCGGCACAGCATCACGCCGGGAAATTTGAAACGACAGTATATCGGCTCCACCGACCAGCCCCTTGCCCCGGAGGGGGAGGCGCTGGCCCGGAAGCGCCGGGGGGAGATGCCGGAGATCGGCGGGCTGTGGGTGTCCCCCATGCTACGGTGCCGTCAGACGGCGGCGCTGCTGTTCCCCGGGGTGGAGCAGCGGCAGGTCCCGCAGCTGCGGGAGTGCGCCTTCGGACGGTTTGAAGAAAAGACCTGGGAGGAGCTGAAGGACGATCCCCTGTACCGGGCCTGGATGGGGGGCGACCTGACCATCACCTTCCCCGGCGGAGAGAACATGCAGGGCTTTCTGGAGCGAAGCCGCCGGGGGATAGAGGCCGTGGTCCGGGAGGCGGAGGCCGCCGGAGTGGACCGGGGGGCCGTGGTGGCCCACGGGGGCACCTGGCTGGCGGTGATGTCCGCCTTTGGCCGCCCGGAGTGGGAGCTCTACCGCTGGCAGCCGGAGAACTGCCGGGGCTGGCGGGTGGAGGTCCGGCGGGAACCCCTGGAGCTGCGGGTGCTGGAGGCGCTATGACGTTGACAGCACATCTAATCACCGTCTTGCTGCCCGGGGTGGTCCTGGACTGGCTACTGGGGGACCCCCACTGGATGCCCCACCCGGTGCGGTGGATGGGCCGGGCCATTACCTGGCTGGAGGGCGTCCTGCGCCGTGTGTTCCCTGGGACCCCGGCGGGGGAGCGGCTGGCGGGGGCCCTTCTGGCCCTGCTGATCCCGGCGGCCTTCGGCGGGGGCAGCTGGCTGCTCCTGGAGGGGCTGAGGGGGCTGTCCCCCTGTCTGGCCTGGCCGGTGGAGGTCTGGTTCACCTATCAGCTGCTGGCCGCCCGGGCCCTCCAGAAAGAGAGCATGGCGGTATGCCCTCCCCTGGCGGCGGGGGACTTGGCGGGGGCCCGGGAGGCGGTCTCCCGCATCGTGGGCCGGGACACCCAGCGGCTGGATGAAGCGGGGGTGGTGAAGGCGGCGGTGGAGACGGTGGCGGAGAACACCTCCGACGGCGTGACTGCTCCGCTGCTCTTTCTGGCTCTGGGGGGGCTGCCCCTGGGGATGGTCTATAAGGCGGTGAACACCATGGACTCCATGGTGGGTTACCGGAACGAGCGGTACCGCTGGTTCGGCACGGCGGCCGCCCGGCTGGACGATGTGCTCAACTGGATCCCCGCGCGGCTGTCCGGCCTGATGATGTGTCTGGCCGCCGCCCTGCTGCCCGGCTGCTCCGGCCGGCGGGCGCTGAGGGTCTTTTTCCGGGACCGGAGAAAGCACAGCTCCCCCAACTCCGCCCACACGGAGGCGGCCTGCGCCGGGGCCCTGGGAGTGCAGCTGGCGGGGGACGCCTGGTATTTTGGGAAAAAGGTGTCCAAGCCCACCATTGGGGACGGCCTCCGGCCGGTGGAGCGGGCGGATGTCGCCCGGGCCTGCCGTCTGATGTATGTCACGGAGCTGCTGACCCTGGCGGCGGTGCTGGGTTGGGGGACCCTGCTGGCGGCGTGATATGGAAACCGTTCTGAAAATCGGCGGCCGCCATATCACGCATAACCGAAATTGCCCCGTAGGGCGGGACACCGGCCCGCCCGCCGGTTCTCCGCCACAGAATATTTCCCCCGCTATCCCGTAGGGGAGGAGCTTGCCCCTCCCGCCGGTTTTCGGAATTTCTTGATTCAACGCTGGGGTTTCGCCATTTGAGGCGGCGCACCGAGTCGTTGCGCCCTACATAAAAAAGCACTCCATTAACATCACAGAGAAGGAAGGTGCGGACATGGCCCGCTTTGAACACGGAGGGGACACCTACGGCTGTCCCCCGGATCTGTTGGACTGCTCCATCAACCTGAACCCCATGGGGGCTCCCGGTCCTGTGCTGGAGGGGGCCTGCCGGGCGGTGCTGGACTGCGCCCGCTACCCGGACCCGGCCTGCCGCGGCCTGCGCCGGGCCATCGCCCGCCGGGACGGCGTGGAGGAGGACCAGATCCTGTGCGGCAACGGGGCCTCCGATCTGATCTACCGCATGGCCCTGGCTTGTAAGCTGCGTCAAGCACTTTTACTTGCCCCCACTTTTTCGGAGTACCGCCGGGCTCTGGAGGGGGTGGGCTGCCAGATCCGGGAGCACCGGCTTGAGGAGCGGACAGGCTTTCTGCCGGGGGAGGACCTGCTGGAGGCCATCGTCCCCGGGGTGGATCTGGTGTTCCTGTGCGACCCCAACAACCCCACCGGGCGGCTGATGGACGGGGGGCTGCTGGGCCGGGTGCTGTCCCGCTGCCGGGAGGTGGGGGCCTTTCTGGCGGTGGACCAGTGCTTTCTGGAGCTCACCGGCGGCGATCCACGCCGCCTGACGGAGGAGCTGTCCGGGGGCGGGCTGCTGCTTCTCCGGGCGCTGACCAAGAGCTATGCCCTGGCGGGCCTGCGCCTGGGCTATGCCCTGTGCGGAGAGGAGGCGCTGCTGGACCGGATGGCGGCGGCGGGGCCGCCCTGGGCGGTGTCTGTCCCGGCACAAGCGGCAGGTGAGATCGCTTTACAGCAGTTCTCCCGCTGGCCGAAAGACAGTTTGGGGGCGATCCGCCGGGGCCGGGAGCGGCTGGCGGCGGGGCTGACCGGCCTGGGCCTCTGGGTGTGTCCGGGGGACGGGAATTTTCTCCTGTTTCGGGGGCCTGAGGACCTGGGCAGGCGGCTGCTGGAGAGGGAGCACATCCTGGTGCGGGACTGCTCCGACTACTCCGGGCTGGGGCCCGGCTGGTTCCGGATCGGTGTCCGGACGGAGGAGGAGAACGAGAGACTGCTGACCGCCGCGGCGCGGCAGCTGAGGAGGGACTGACATGGCGGCAAAGGCCATTATGATCCAGGGGACCATGTCCAACGCGGGAAAGAGCGTGCTGACAGCAGGGCTGTGCCGCATCTTCCGCCAGGACGGCTATTCGGTGGCCCCATTCAAAAGCCAGAATATGGCGCTGAACAGCTTCGTCACCCGGGAGGGCCTGGAGATGGGCCGGGCCCAGGTGATGCAGGCGGAGGCCGCCGGGGTGGAGCCCAGCGTCCGAATGAACCCCATCCTGCTCAAGCCCAGCAGCGACATGGGCAGCCAGGTCATCGTCAACGGCGAGGTGCTGGGGGATATGCGGGCGTCCGATTACTTCCGCCATAAAAAGGAGCTGGTCCCCCAGATCCTGGCGTCCTACCGCTCCCTGGCGGAGGAGCACGACGTTATCGTGCTGGAGGGGGCGGGCAGCCCGGCGGAGATCAACCTGAAGGCGGACGACATCGTGAACATGGGGATGGCCCGGATGGCCCGGGCCCCGGTGCTGCTGGCGGGGGACATCGACCGGGGCGGGGTGTTCGCCTCCCTGTACGGGACGGTGGCCCTTCTGGAGGCCGGCGAGCGGGCCATGGTGAAGGGGACGGTCATCAACAAGTTCCGGGGGGACGCGGCCCTGCTGCGGCCCGGCCTGACCATGCTGGAGGAGCTGACCCAGATCCCGGTGGTGGGGGTGGTCCCCTGGCTGGAGCTGGATCTGGACGATGAGGACAGTCTCTCTCCCCGGCTCACCTCCGGGCGGCGGGAGGCCCTTCTGGACGTGGCGGTGGTCCGCCTGCCGCACATCTCCAATTTCACCGACTTCAACGCCCTGGGGCGGCATCCGGCGGTGGGCCTGCGCTATACGGACCGGCCGGAGGACCTGGGGCGGCCCGACCTGGTGATCCTGCCGGGGACCAAGAGCACCCTGGCCGACCTGGATTGGCTGCGGCGGCGGGGGCTGGACCGGGCGGTGCTGGCGCTGGCTGCGGCGGGGACCCCGGTGGCTGGGATCTGCGGCGGCTATCAGATGCTGGGACAGCGGGTGGACGACCCGGAGGGGGCGGAGGGAGGCGGCTCCCAGGAGGGGCTGGGCCTGCTGCCCGTCGCCACCCGCTTTTCCCGGGAAAAGACCCGCACCCGCCGCAGGGCGGCCTTCCCGGCCTGCACCGGCCTGTTCGCCCCCCTGGAGGGCTGCCCCCTGGAGGGCTATGAGATCCACATGGGGGACAGCGGACCGGAGGGCCTGTTTTCCGTCCGGGAGAACGTGCTGGGCACCTATCTCCACGGCTTTTTTGACACACCGGAGCTCCGAGACCGGCTGGTCTCCCTGCTGCTGGCCCGGAGGGGGCTGACCTGGACGGGGGAGACCGGGGATGAGGACGGCCAGGCCTATCGGGAGGAGCAGTATGACAAGCTGGCCGCCGCTCTGCGGGCCAGCCTGGACCTGGAGGCGGTGTACCGCATTTTGGAGCAGGGGCTGGACTGAGCCCCGCAGCATCAGACAGATCAGAGAGGAGAGAGGGGCGTATGCTCTTTCACTGTACCAAGGGAGACTGCCGCTTCTGGGGCGAGGGGGCGGCCATGCCGGACGCCTGCCCCCGGTGCGGCGGGGCGCTGACCGCGGGGGAGCGGGCGAAGATGTCCGGGGACGACTGGTGCGCCCTGGGGGTGTTCTGGATGGAACAGGACGGGGCGGAGGAGAAGGCCGTGTCCTGCTTCCGCAGGGCCGCCCGGCTGGGCAGCGGCTGGGGAGCGTGCAACCTGGGCCTGTGCCTGGAGCAGGGCACTGGGATAGAGGCCGACCCCCGTCAGGCAGTCTGGCTCTACCAGCAGGCGGCGGAGATGGGGAGCCTGCCCGCCCTGTGCAACCTGGCGGTGTGCTATGAGGAGGGCATCGGGATCCCTCCGGACCCCCGTCAGGCAGTGGAGCTGTACCGCCGGGCGGCGGAGTACGGCTCCACCCGGGCCCAGCGCCTGCTGGCCCGCTGCTGTGACCGGGGGATCGGGATGGACCGGCGGGACCCGGCCCAGGCGGTGGAGTGGCTGCGCATGGCGGCCCTTCAGGGGGACACGGTCTGCCAGACCCTGCTGGCCAAGCACTATGAGTTCGGCGACGGGGTGGAACAGGACCCGGAGCTGTCGGTGCGCTGGTACCGCCGGGCGGCGGAGGGCGGCGAGCCGGAGGCAAAATGCTGTCTGGGCTGGCTGATGGAGCACGGCAAGTGGGCGGACCGGGACCCGGAGGGGGCGGTGGAGCTCTACCGCCAGGCGGCCGAAGCTGGTTCAGAACGCGGCCTGCTGCTCCTGGCAGGCTGTCTGCTCAGCGGCGTCGGGACCCAGGCCGCCCCGGAGCAGGCGGTCCGTTGCTATGAGAAGGGCGCGGAGGCGGGCAGCGCCCAGGCCATGTGTAACCTGGGCTGGTGCTATGAGACAGGAAACGGCGTGGAACAGAGCTGGGAGCAGGCCGTCCTCTGGTACCGCCGGAGCGCGGAAGAGGGCGACGCCCGGGCGATGTGCAACCTGGGCTGGTGCTATGAGAGCGGGAACGGTGTAGAGCAGAGCTGGGAGGAGGCCGTCCACTGGTACCGCCGGGGCGCGGAAGGGGGCGACTCCCAGGCGATGTGCAACCTGGGCTGGTGCTATGAGAGCGGGAACGGCGTGGAGCAGAGCTGGGAGGAGGCCTTCTGCTGGTACCGCAAGGGCGTGGAAAAAGGCAGCACCCGGGCTATGTTCCAACTGGCTTGGTGCTATGAGAAGGGGCTCGGTGTGGAGCGGGATCCGGCTCAGGCGGCGGATTGGTATCGCCGGGGCGCGGAGGCGGGCAGCACGGCCTGCATGAACAACCTGGCGGAGCTGCTGGCCAAGGGGGATGGCGTTCCCCAGGACCTGGAGCAGGCTATGGAGTGGTACCGCCGGGCGGCAGAGCTGGATGATGAGTGCGCCTGGTACAACCTGGGCTGGTACCACGAGCAGGCGGGGGAGCTGGACCAGGCTCTGGAGTGCCTGCTCCGGGCGGATGAGCTGGGAGATGACTCCGCCTGCTGGGGGCTGGGCCGGTTTTACGAGACCGGGACCGCCGTGGAGCAGGATCTGGAACAGGCATTTGCCTATTACCGAAAGGGCGCAGAACGGGAGGACCTGAACAGCCTGTGCCGCCTGGCGCGGTGCTATGCCCTGGGGATTGGGACCCGGAAGGATAGGGAGAAGGCTTCCGCGTTGGCCCAAGAGATCCTCTCCCGGGACTGGGAGGAGAGCGGCGAGCTGGAGGACTACGGCGCCCGGGCGGAGCTGGAGGCCCTGCGGGCGCTGTGGAAGGAACTGGAGCCCGAAAAGCCGTGACGCCCGGCCTGCCGGAAGGAAGCGAACAAGGGACCCGCCGGCGGCGGGTCCCTTTTGTATGTCTATTTTGATATGGGGGCGGGCTTCAGTCCCGCTCCTGCTCCCACTTCAGGAAGCTGCCGGTGACGGCGTCGATCTCAAACTCATATTCCGTGCTGCCTTCCCGCAGCTCGCCCTCATAGACGGCGCGGCCGTCGTCCACATCCAGCTCCAGCTTGATCAGCGTGGCCTTCGGGGCCTTGGCCTGGGCCAGCTTTTGGGCCTTCTCCCGGGAGATATAGTCCTCGCTGTCAGAGGGGATGGTGTAGTCCTCGATGTCGGAGTCGAAGTCCACCACCGCGCCGGTCACAGCGTTGATCTCATAGTCGTACTCCCGGCTGCCGGCATAAAACTCCACCTCATAGACGGCGCGGCCGTCGTCCCAGTCCAGCTTCAGCTGGAGGAAGGAGACCTCCTTGCTGGAGAGTCCGGCGTGCTTCAGGGCCAGTTCCTTGGCTTTGGCCTCGCCGATGTAGTCGGCGTCATCATCGTGGATGATCACGGTCTGGCTGTCGTTGTCCCAGGAGACCTCCGCCCCCAGCAGCTGACCCAGGGAGGACAGGGGCAGGTAGGTGGTGCCGTTGTAGATCAGGGGGGAGACCTTCACCCCGGTGGTGTCCCGGACGGTGTAGGCAGTGCCGTTGACCTTCAGCGTCATGTCGGGACGGAAGGTGGCGGTCACGCTGTTGCTCTGGCTGGCGGCGGCGGTCCCCACCACCATGCAGCTGGTGAGGGCGAGGGCGGCGGCAATGTAAGACTTTTTCATGTTGGATTCCTCTCTTTCTCAGCCGTTCAGGCTGCTCTGGTTTGTGCTTCTGACTATGAAATGCACGGGACCGGGGTTTTATTGCGGGGAAGAAAAAATTTTTTATTTTTTTCTCCGGCCCGGGCCCGGGCCACCGCCGTCAGGCTTGACCTGACCATCACAGTGACCATTACTTTTTTCTATGACTTTTACTATTACCCTTTACGGAGGGGATAGTGGCACGCAAATGTACACCAAACCGGCGGTTCCCGCCAGGGGTAAAAGGAGGAATGGACATGAACAATCCAAAACGGGGCTTTGTGGTCTATTTTGACAACTACCCCATGCTTCTGGCGATGCCGCCGGAGCAGCGGGGCCTGTTGTTTACCGCCCTGATGCAGTATGCCGACGGGCGGTGGCGTGGGGAGGTGACGGACCCGGAGGAAGTGCTGGTCCGCTGGCCGGACATGGGGGCCCAGGCCCAGATGGGCTTCCGCTTCATGGCCTCCGCCGTGGACCGGGACACCCAGCGGTGGCTCCTCCGCCGTCAGGCCGGAGAGCGCCGCCGCCAGCAGACCCGGGAGGGGGAGCGGGGCGCTCCGGCCCCCAGCAGTCCCGCGCCCCGTGCCCGGACAGAGCCGCCCGACGCCCGGTACAGCGCGGATCTGGAGCAGACCCGCCGCCTGGTGGAGCGCATCCGCAGCGGGGGTGCATAAACCCCATGCAGCGATGAGAAAAGGACCGGTATGAGTTCTCATACCGGTCCTTTTGGTGCAAGTAGGCCTGTAAGCCGGGTTCTGTCTTTTAAGACAGCCATCTATCTCGACGCGCCGTTGCCGGCGCGCTCCAGCCGCCTCCCCGGGACGGTCGGGCCGACCTGTGTGTCCCTCCACGGCGTTGCTCCGGATAGAGTTTACAGCGACGGGCGCTTCCACGCCGTCGGGTGAGCTCTTACCTCACCTTTCCACCTTGACCGGCCCGAAGGCCGGCAGACTATTTCTGTTGCACTTTTCCTAGGGTCGCCCCCGGCGGATGTTATCCGTTATCCCTGCCCTATGGAGCCCGGACTTTCCTCACAGACGGGCCTTTCGCCCCGCCCGCGCGGCTGTCCAGCCTGCTTGCCCGTCTATCATACAGGAAAACGCCTCCGGTGTCAAATGTTCGTTGAATTTTTTTTCCGGCTATGGTAATATATTTTAGTTATATAGACTGCCGCCGGTCCGCCGGCGGGGCCGGATTTAAAAGCGCACGGGTCCCGGCGGGGCCCGGAACACGATGGAAGGAGGACGCGCTATGTCCACCATCAAGGAATATCTGGAGGAAATACAGGGCCGCCCGGTGGCGGTGATTGGCATGGGGGTGAGCAACACGCCCCTGATCAAGATGCTGCTGCGGGCCGGGGCAGAGGTCACCGTCCGGGACCGGGTCCCCCGGGATCGGGCGGCGGAGCAGGTCCAGGAGCTGGAGAGCCTGGGGGCCAGGATGATCCTGGGGGAGGAGTACCTCCAGGACCTCCACGAGGATGTGATCTTCCGCACCCCGGGCCTGTCCCCCAACACGCCGGAGCTGGTCAACGCTGTCCAGAGGGGCATCGAGCTCAGCTCTGAGATGGAGCTGTTTTTCCAGACCTGCCCCAGCCGCCTCATCGGCGTCACCGGGAGCGATGGAAAGACCACCACCACCACCATCATCGCCGAGTTTTTGAAGGAGGCGGGGCGGAACGTCTATGTGGGGGGCAACATCGGAAAGCCCCTTCTGCCGGACGTGGCCGACATGGTGGAGGAGGACTTCGCCGTGCTGGAGCTGTCTTCCTTCCAGCTGATGACCATGGAGCAGAGCCCCCATATCGCGGTGGTCACCAACCTCAGCCCCAACCACCTGGACTACCACCACACCATAGAGGAGTACGTCCGGGCCAAGAAGAACATCTTCCTCCACCAGGGGCCGGAGGACCGGCTGATCCTCAACTATGACAACGCCCCCACCCGGGCGCTGGCCCGGGAGGCGGTGTGCCCCGTGACCTTCTTCAGCCGGCAGGAGCGGCTGGAGGAGGGGGTATACCTCCGGGATGGGGCCATCTGGCTGACCAACGACCAGGGGAGCCGGGAGGTCCTGCCTCTGGAGCTGATCCAGCTCCCCGGCGACCACAACGTGGAAAACTATATGGCCGCCATCGCCGCGGTGGACGGCCTGGTCCCTGACCGCTGCGTCCGGGCGGTGGCCCGGCGCTTCCAGGGAGTGGAGCACCGCATCGAGTTCGTCCGGGAGCTGGACGGAGTGCGCTGGTACAACGACTCCATCGGCACCAGCCCCAGCCGCACCACCGCCTGCCTGGAGTCCTTCGACCGGAAGGTGGTGCTGATCGCAGGCGGCTACGACAAGGGAATTCCCTTTACCCAGCTTGGCATGGAGATCGTGGACCGGGTAAAGGCCCTGATCCTCACCGGGGACACCGCCTCCGCCATCCGCAGTGCGGCGGAGCAGGCCCCGAGCTTTGAGGCCAGCGGCCTGGTGATCCGGGAGGAGGAGGACCTGGCCGCCGCCGTGCGCGCCGCCCGGGAGACCGCCCGGGAGGGGGATGTGGTGGTGCTGTCCCCCGCCTGCGCCGCCTTTGACCAGTTCAAAAACTTTATGGAGCGGGGCCAGGCCTTTAAGCGCCTGGTCCAGGCCCTCTGAGCAGAGAGACGGGAGGATTTGTTTGGACTATGAAAAGACGCTGGCCGGGCTGTGCGCCCTGCCCGGCCCCAGCGGGTTTGAGGGCCAGGCGGCCCGGGCGGCTCTGGAGCTGCTCCGCCCCCTGGTGGACGAGGCGTTTCTGGACCGCATGGGCAGTGTGGTGGGGGTGCGGCGCTGTGGCCGGGAGGGGGCCAAAAAGGTGTTGCTGGACGCCCATCTGGACGAGATCGGCTTTCTCATCACCGGACATGAGGAGGGCTTCCTCCGCTTCGCCCCCCTGGGCGGGGTGGACCCCAGGATGCTCCCTGACCGGGAACTGACCATCCTCACCCAGCCCCCTGTGGTGGGAGTGGTGTCCTGTCTGCCCCCCCACATCCAGAGCCGGGAGGATATGGACCAATCTGTGGCCATCCAGGACCTGTATCTGGATGCGGGCCTGGATCAGGAGACGGCCCAGGCCCGCATCCCTGTGGGCACACCGGCGGTCTACCGGGCGGGCTGTGCTCCTCTGGGGGACAAGCTGCTGTGCGGAAAGGCGCTGGACGACCGGGCCTGCTTTGCCATCCTGCTGGACGCCCTGGAGCGGCTGCGGGACAGGCAGCTGGATGTGGACCTGTATGTCCTGGGCTCCACCCAGGAGGAGACCCACAGCACCGGAGCCATCGCCGCCGCATACGGGATCGCCCCGGACTGCTGCGTGGCCGTGGATGTGACCCACGGGGACTCACCGGACGCATCCAAGGACAAGACCTTCCCTCTGGGCGGCGGCCCGGTCATCGGTCTGGGGCCCAACTGCACCCGCTGGATGGCCCGGCGGCTGGAGCGGAAGGCGGAGGAGCTGGGGCTGGACGTCCAGCTGGAGGTCATGGCCGGCTCCTCCGGAACCAACGGCTGGCCCATGCAGATCAGCCGGGAGGGGATCGCCACGGCGGTGCTCTCCCTGCCCCTGCGGTATATGCACACCCCCATCGAGACGGTCCACCGGGACGACCTGGACCACACGGCCCAGCTGCTGGCCGCCTTTCTCGAGGGCCTTGGAGAGGAGGCGGAGGCGCTTTGATCCAGTGTTTGGAGACCCTGTGCGCCCTGAACGGCGTCTCAGGGGACGAGGGACAGGTGCGGAGCTATATCCGCGGCTGGGCGGAGGAGCACGCGGACAGCGTCCGCACCGACGCCCTGGGCAACCTCATCGTGTTCAAGCGGGGCCGGAAGGCGGCGGAAAACCGGCTGATGCTGTGCGCCCACATGGACGAGGTGGGGGTCATCGTCACCCGGGCCACCGACGAGGGCTTTTTGAAGTTTGATTTTGTGGGCGGCGTGGACCGGCGGGTAGCCCTGGGCAAGCCGGTGGAGCTGGGGCCCGACCGGGTCCCCGGGGTCATCGGGATGAAGGCCATCCACCTGCTCAGCCGGGAGGACATGAAGAAGGTCCCCAAGACCGACGCCCTGTACCTGGACATCGGCGCGTCCAGCCGGGAGGAGGCCCTCTCCATGGTCCCACTTGGGACCTGCGGGGCCTTTGTGGGACCGCCGGAGCGCTTTGGGGAGGGCCTGTTCAAGGCCAAGGCCATCGACGACCGGGTGGGCTGCGCCGTGATGCTGGAGCTGCTGCGGGAAAAGCTCCCCATGGACGTGACCTTCGCCTTCACCGCACAGGAGGAGGTGGGCACCCGGGGTGCCTTCGGTGCGGCCTTCTCCGTCACGCCGGAGGTGGCTCTGGTGCTGGAGACCACCACCGCCGCCGACCTGCCCATGGTGGAGGCTCACCGGAAGGTGTGCGCCCCGGGAAAAGGCCCGGTGATCTCCTATATGGACGGGGGGACCATCTATGACCGGGGGCTGTTCGAGGACCTGCGCCGTCTGGCGGAGGAGCACCGGATCCCCTGGCAGACCAAGGAATATATTGCCGGGGGCAACGACGCCCGGACCATCCAGCGCACCAAGTCCGGCGTGCGGGTGGCCGCCCTGTCCGCCGCCATGCGCTATCTCCATGCCCCGGCCAGCGTGGGCAGCATTTTCGATTTTGAAGCCATGCTGAAGCTGACCCGGCTGTTCCTGGCCGATCAGGCGGCCCAGCTGACGCTGTAACGATTAGGGAGTTGTAACATGGAACTGTTTGAATTGATCCAGACCCTCAACACTGCCCATGGCCCCTCCGGGGACGAGGGCGCGGTGCGGGAGGTCATTGCCGCCCTGGCCCGGCCCCACGCCGACGAGGTGACGGCGGATACCCTGGGGAACCTGATCGTCCGGAAGCGGGGGAGCGGTCCCAAGGTGATGCTGTGCGCCCACATGGACTCCACCGGCCTGATCGTCACCCACATCGAGAAGGAGGGGTTCCTCCGGGTGGGGACCCTGGGCGGGATCGCCGCCCGGGAGCTGCTGTACACCCCGGTGCGCTTCAAAAACGGAGTGCGGGGGGTCATCGTCCCGGAGGAGAAGGCGGAATTCGGCAAGCTGAAGCTGGACGCCTGCTATGTGGACATCGGGGCGAAGGACGAGGAGCAGGCCCGCAGGATGGTCCAGGTTGGAGACACCGCGGTCTATGATACCGCCATATTTTTGAGTGGGGATAAAGTGGTTTCCCCTTACTTGGATAGCCGTATCTCCTGCGCTGTGCTCCTGCGGGTACTGGAGGAGTTGGACGCCTGTCCCAACGACCTGTATCTGGTGTTCTCCGCCCAGGAAGAGGTTGGGCTCCGGGGGGCGAGGACGGCGGCCTGGTCGATCGACCCGGACTATGCCCTGGCGGTGGACGTCACTGACGTGGACGACACCCCCGGCTCGGAGAAGCTGGGCACCGTCCGTCTGGGCCAGGGAGCGGCGGTCAAGGTGATGGACCGCTCGGTGATCTGCCACCCTCAGCTGGTGGAGACCCTGGAGCGTCTGGCCGGAGAGAGAGAGGTCCCCGTTCAGCGGGACATCATGCGGGGCGGCGGCACCGACGCGGGGGCCATCCATACCACCCGCATGGGAGTGCTCACAGGAGGCGTTTCCGTCCCCTGCCGGTATATCCACACCCCCACGGAGATGGCTGACCTGGGGGATGCGGCGGCCTGCGTGAAGCTGCTGGCCGCCTTTGCCCAGGAGGAGCTGACCCGGCTGTAATGCCGGGCGAAGCTCCCTCAATATTACAATAGAAACAGGAAGCGTAGAGGAATATGAGTTTACAGATCAGTGAGCGGGTCCGCGCCCTGGGCCGTCAGGCGCAGCAGGACCTGAGAGAGCAGTTTGACCGCATTGACGCCATTGCGGAGGAAAATTCCATCCGGGTGCTGGAGGCCTTCCAGGACCACCGGGTGGCGGAGGGGTATTTTGCCGGCACCACCGGCTACGGCTATGACGACCTGGGCCGGGACAAGCTGGACGAGATCTATGCCCAGCTATTCGGCACAGAGGCCGCCCTGGTGCGCATCCAGTTTGTCAACGGCACCCACGCCATCGCCTGTGCCCTGTATGGGGCCCTGAAAACCGGGGACGTGCTGGTGTCCGCGGTGGGCGCTCCGTACGACACCCTGCTGGGCGTCATTGGAGAGACTGGGAAGGGCCACGGCTCCCTGAAGGACTACGGTGTGGAGTACCGCCAGGTGGAGTTGAAGGACAACAAGCCCGACCTGGAGGGGATGGCCCGGGCGGCCGCAGACCCCCGGGTGAAGGCGGTGCTGATCCAGCGGTCCAAGGGTTACTCCACCCGCGCCTCTCTGTCCGTGGCGGAGATCGGGGAGATGTGCCGGGTGATCCGGGAGGCCAACCCCAACGCCGCCATCCTGGTGGACAACTGCTATGGGGAGTTTGTGGAGACCATGGAACCCACCCATGTGGGGGCCGACCTGGTGGTGGGCTCCCTCATCAAGAACCCCGGGGGCGGCCTGGCCCCCACCGGCGGCTATATCGCCGGCCGCCGGGATCTGGTGGAGGGGGCCGCCCAGCGGCTCACCGTGCCGGGCATCGGTGGGGAGTGCGGCTCCACCCTGGGAAACAACCGCCTGCTGTACCAGGGGCTGTTCCTGGCCCCCCACACGGTGGCACAGGCGGTCAAGACTGCCGTTTTTGCCGCCCGGGTGATGGAGCTGCTGGGCTATGAGACCGAGCCACACTCCAGCGCGGTGCGCCACGACATCATTCAGATGATCCATACCCGGGAGCCGGAGGCTCTGAAAAAGTTCTGCAAGGGCATCCAGTTCGGCGCTCCGGTGGACTCCTATGTCACCCCGGAGCCCTGGGATATGCCGGGCTATGACTGCCCGGTCATCATGGCGGCAGGGGCCTTCATCCAGGGGGCCTCCATCGAGCTGTCCGCCGACGCCCCCATGCGCCCCCCTTACACGGTGTACCTCCAGGGCGGCCTGACCTTCGAGTCGGGCAAGCTGGGGGTGCTGCTGGCGGTGGAGGAGCTGCTGCGGGCATAGTCCAAGCCGGACGGCGCATACCCTCCCCATATCAGGCCGGAGCGGAGAGGGAGGGAGCGCCATGGAGGGGCTGGACCGGATGAGGCGGCGCTGGCGGGCGCGGCGGTCCCCCGGCGGAGGCCGGGGCGGCTGGCTGGCGTCCCTGGCGCTGGGAGCGGCACTGGCCGCCCTGTGCGTGGGGCTGCTGGAGGCCCGCCTGCGGCCCATGGCGGTGACCATCGCCCAGGCCCAGCTCCAGAACGACGCGGCCCGCCTGGTGGAGCGGTGCGTGACGGAGGACCTGGCGGAGCGTGGGCTGACATATGCCGAACTGGTCTCCATCCAGAGGGACACCTCCGGGGCCATCGTCTCCCTCACCACGGACATGGCGGCCATGAACCTGCTGCGGGCGGAGCTGGTGGAGCGGGTGCTGGACGCCCTGGAGGGCGTGGGCGTCCTCCAGCTCCGCATTCCCCTGGGCAGTCTGCTGGACCTGGACGTCCTGTGGGGGCTGGGACCCTCCCTGAAGGTCCACGCCATGGCGGTGGGGACGGCGGACGCCCGGTTTTCCAGCAGCTTTTCCGAAGCAGGGGTCAACCAGACCCTCCACCGCATTGAGCTGGAGCTCACCGTGCCCATGACGCTGCTGCTGCCGGGCGGCCCGGTGGAGACTGAGAGCGTCACCCGCCTGTGCGTGGCGGAGACCGTCATTGTGGGCCGGGTGCCAGACGCCTACCTCCAGATGGAGCGGCCGGGCGGGGGCTGAGGACCCATTTCAAGGTTTACAGAAGAAGAGGAGGTTCCCCATGGACCATTTCGAGGAGCTCCAGGCCCTGCGCCGGGAGCTGGAACAGGCTAATTATGAATACTATGTCCAGGACGCCCCGACCATGTCGGACTACGACTATGACCACAAGCTGCGCCGGCTGGAGGAGCTGGAGGGGGAGCACCCGGAGCTCATCACCCCCGACTCGCCCACCCAGCGGGTAGGGGGGAAGGCCCTGGAGTCCTTCCAGCAGGTGGTCCATCAGGTCCCCCTGGAATCCCTTCAGGATGTGTTCGACTATGACGAGCTGCGCCAGTTTGACCAGCGGGTCCGCGCCGCCGTCCCGGGGGCGGAGTACGACGTGGAGCCCAAGGTGGATGGGCTGTCGGTGGCCCTGGAGTATGAGAACGGCCTGTTCGTCCGGGGGGCCACCCGGGGGGACGGCCAGGTGGGGGAGGATGTGACGGAGAACCTGCGGACCGTCCGGTCCATCCCTCTGCGCATCCCGGACGCCCCCGCCCGGCTCATCGTCCGGGGGGAGGTCTATATGCCCAAAAAGGTGTTCCACGCCCTGAACGAGGAGCGGGAGCGCCGGGGGGAGGCCCTGTTCGCCAACCCCCGGAACGCCGCCGCCGGGTCCCTGCGCCAGCTGGATCCCCGGGTGGCCGCCTCCCGCCGCCTGGACATCGCGGTGTTCAACGTCCAGTGGGCGGAGGGGGAGACCTTCCGAACCCATGTGGAGACGCTGGAATATTTGAAGCAGAAGGGCTTTAAAGTGATCCCGCATTACAGCTGCCGCGGCGTGGAGGATGCCATCGGACAGGTCGCCGCTATCGGAGAGGGCCGGGAGGACTTCCCCTTTGACATCGACGGTGCGGTCATCAAGGTCAACGACCTGGCCCAGCGGGAGCTGCTGGGCAGCACCGCGAAATTTCCCCGCTGGGCGGCGGCCTATAAATATCCCCCGGAGGTAAAGTCCTCCCGGGTACTGGACATCGTGATCCAGGTGGGCCGCACCGGGGTGCTCACCCCCCGGGCGGTGCTGGAGCCGGTTCGCCTGGCTGGGACTACCGTTACCAGCGCCACCCTCCACAACCAGGATTTTATTGCGGAGAAGGACGTGCGCATCGGGGACACCGTCCTGGTGCGCAAGGCGGGGGAGATCATCCCCGAGGTCCTCTCTGTGGAACTGGAGAAGCGCCCGGAGGGTGCCGAGCCCTACCGCTTCCCCCAGACCTGCCCGGTGTGCGGCGCGCCGGTGGAGCGGGACGAGGACGGGGCCCACATCCGCTGCACCGGGGCCGAGTGCCCCGCCCAGCTGCTGCGCAACCTGGCCCACTTTGCCAGCCGGGACGCCATGGACATCGACGGGCTGGGCATCGCGGTGGTGGAGAACCTGGTGAACGCGGGTCTGGTGAAAACGCCGGGGGATCTGTACTTCCTGGACGCCGGCAAGGTGGCGGAACTGGACCGCATGGGAAAGCGGTCGGCCCAGAAGCTGCTGGAGGCCATCGAGCGTTCCAAGACCCGGGACCTGTCCCGGCTCCTGTTTGCCTTCGGCATCCGGCAGGTGGGGCAGAAGGCGGGCAAGGTGCTGGCCGCCCGGTTCCGCACCCTGGACGCACTCCAGAGCGCCACGCTGGAGGAGCTGACCGGGGTGGACGACATCGGGGCCATTACCGCCCAGAGCCTTCTGGACTGGTTTGCCAGCCCCCAGAGCCAGCACCTCATTGGCCGTCTGCGGGAGGCCGGTGTGAACATGGAGGCGGAGGAGCAGGGGAGCGACCAGCGCTTTGCCGGCATGACCTTCGTCCTCACCGGGTCCCTGGAGCGGTTCACCCGGGACGAGGCCTCCAAAATGATCGAGGACCGGGGGGGGAAGGCATCCTCCTCTGTGTCCAAAAAGACATCCTATGTGGTGGCAGGGGCGGCTGCGGGCTCCAAGCTGCGCAAGGCCCAGGATCTGGGGGTGCCTGTGCTCACCGAGGAGGAATTTCTGGCCCTGATGGACTAACTGATATTTGTCCTGGCAAGAAAGTTGTGCTATACTGTACCCGGAAGCGCCCGATGTGCGGCGGGGGAGAGAGGAGAGCGGGATCTCATGAAAAAGGGCTATCTCTATATCATTGTGACCATTGTGATGTTCACCTCCTATGAGGTAGTCCTGCGGTATATCGGGGGGCAGATCAACTCCATGCAGCTGACCCTGTGCCGCTTCTCCGTGGGCTTTCTGATCCTGCTGCCCCTGGCTCTGCGGACCCTGAAGCGCCGGGGAAAGCGCCTGGACGGCCGGAGCATGGCCCGTTTCGCCCTGCTGGGCCTGCTGGGCATCGCTCTGAGTATGCCCATCCTCCACCTGTCGGTTCGGTACGCCGGGTCCTCTGTGGCCGCTGTGCTGTTCAGCTGCAACCCGGTATTTGTCACCTTTTTGGCCTTCTTTCTGCTGAAGGAGCCCATCAAGCCCCGGCATATCTCCGCCCTGGCCCTGGAGATCGCGGGCACCGTGGCTATCATCGACCCATTAGGTCATGCGCTGAACCCCCTCGGGGTGGGGCTGGCCCTGCTGTCCACCCTGCTGTTCTCCCTGTACGGCGTGCTGGGCAAGCGGCGGGTGGCAGAGTACGGCGGCGCGGTGGTCACCTGCTTCAGCTTCCTGTTCGGCAGCCTGATCGTTCTGGGGCTGATCCTGCTCTCCCATGTCCCGGCGGTGGCCCAGGGGATGACGGCCGCCGGCCTGGAGGAGTTCGCCCGCATCCCCATCCTGGCGGGGTACACCCTGGAAAACCTGCCCTACGTTCTGTATGTGTCCGTGGGGGTGGCGGGGATCGGCTTCTGCTGCTACTTCCTCGCCATGGAGCAGCTCCCCGCCAGCGTGGTCTCCCTGGTCTACTTTTTCAAGCCTGCGCTGGCCCCGGTGCTGGCCTGGCAGCTCCACGGCGAGGTGATCCCCGCCAACATGATGGCCGGGATCCTGCTCATCGTGGCGGGCTCCCTGTGCACCATCATTCCCGGGCTTCTGGACGCGCGCCGGAAGCAGCGGGCGTAAGGGCGGGAGACCGTTCCCGGAACGCGGCCCACATCCATACCAAAGAATGAGGAGTGAAACTTATGTCAGTTTCCAAGGTATATTTTACTGATTTTCACACAAAGGCGTTCGGTGATGGACTGCCTACCAAGCTGAAAAAGCTGATCCGGGCGGCCGGGATCCAGAAGCTGGATCTGGACGGCAAGTTTGTGGCCATCAAGATGCACTTCGGCGAGCTGGGCAATGTGAGCTTTCTCCGCCCCAACTATGCCCGGGCGGTGGTGGATGTGGTGAAGGAACTGGGCGGCCGCCCCTTCCTCACCGACTGCAACACCATGTACCCCGGCAGCCGGAAGAACGCCCTGGAGCACCTGGAGTGCGCCTGGCAGAACGGCTTTACTCCGCTGACGGTGGGCTGCCCCATCCTCATCGGCGACGGCCTGAAGGGCACCGACGATGTGGAGGTCCCCGTGGCGGGGGGCGAATATGTGGAGAAGGCCAAGATCGGCCGGGCGGTGATGGACGCGGATGTGTTCATCTCCCTGACCCACTTCAAGGGCCATGAGATGACCGGCTTTGGCGGGACCATCAAGAACATCGGCATGGGCTGCGGCTCCCGGGCGGGGAAGAAAGAGCAGCACGCCAGCGGAAAGCCCAAGATCGACCCGGAGGCATGCCGCGGCTGCCGGCGCTGCCAGAAGGAGTGCGCCAACAACGGCCTGGTCTTTGACACCGAGACCGGAAAGATGACCGTGGACCAGGACAGCTGTGTGGGCTGCGGCCGCTGCCTGGGGGCGTGCAACTTTGACGCCATCTACTTCACCAACGACAACGCCCAGGCGGCCCTGAACTGCCGCATGGCGGAGTATACCAAGGCGGTGCTGGACGGGCGGCCCAACTTCCATATCTCCCTGGTGGTGGACGTGTCCCCCAACTGCGACTGCCACGGCGAGAACGACGTGCCCATCCTGCCCAATCTGGGGATGTTCGCCTCCTTCGACCCTCTGGCCCTGGACCAGGCCTGTGTGGATGCCTGCCTGGCGGCGGAGCCCATGCCGGGCAGCCAGCTGGCCCGCCACCTGGCGGAGCCCGGCTTCCACGACCACCACGACCACTTCACCAACTCCACCCCCGAGTCGGAGTGGCGCAGCTGCCTGGAGCACGCGGCCAAGATCGGCCTGGGTTCCCGGGAGTATGAGCTGATCCGCCTCTGACCCGGTCCCGACAGGGGAGGGGCGCGCCCTCCCGGAAAAATCAGACAAGAAAAGGACGATGCACTATGCCCACCAACACATACGAAAGCCCGCTCTCCTCCCGCTATGCCAGCGATGAGATGCTCTACCTCTTTTCCGCCGACAAGAAGTTCTCCACCTGGCGGCGGCTGTGGGTCGCCCTGGCCCGGGCGGAGATGGAGCTGGGCCTGCCGGTCACCCAGGAGCAGGTGGACGAACTGGAGGCCCACATCACCGACATCGACTATGAGAAGGCCGCCCAGTGGGAGAAAAAGCTGCGCCACGATGTGATGGCCCATGTCCACACATACGGGGAGCTGTGCCCCAAGGCCATGCCCATCATCCACCTGGGGGCCACCAGCTGCTATGTGGGGGACAACACCGATGTGATCATCATGCGGGAGGGGCTGGAGCTGGTCCGGAACAAGCTGGTGCAGGTCCTGTCCAGATTGGCGGACTTCGCCCGGGAATACAAGGCCCTGCCCACCCTGGGCTTCACCCACTTCCAGGCGGCCCAGCTGGTCACCGTGGGCAAGCGGGCCACCCTTTGGATGAATGAGCTGCTGATGGACCTGGAGGAGGTGGAGCACCGCATCTCCACCCTGAAGCTGCTGGGTTCCAAGGGGACCACGGGGACCCAGGCCTCCTTCCTGGAGCTGTTCGAGGGCGACCATGAGAAGGTGAAGGAGCTGGAGCGCCGGATCGCGGAGGAGCTGGGCTTCGACGCCGTGGTCCCGGTCAGCGGGCAGACCTACTCCAGGAAAATGGACTACAACGTGCTGTCCACCCTGGCGGGGATCGCCCAGAGCGCCAGCAAGTTCGCCACCGACCTGCGGCTTCTGTGCCACCTGAAGGAGGTGGAGGAACCCTTTGAGAAGAACCAGATCGGCTCCTCCGCCATGCCCTATAAGCGCAACCCCATGCGGTGCGAGCGGATCTGCTCCCTGGCCCGCTATGTGATCGTGGACGCCGGGAACCCCGCTATCACCACTGCCACCCAGTGGTTCGAGCGCACCCTGGACGACTCGGCCAACAAGCGCATCTCCATCCCGGAGGCCTTCCTGGCCGTGGACGCCATCCTGAACATCTATATGAATGTGGCCTCCGGCCTGGTGGTCCACCCCAAGGTCATCCGCCGCCATGTGATGGAGGAGCTGCCCTTCATGGCCAGTGAGAACATCATGATGGACGCGGTGAAGCGGGGCGGCGACCGCCAGGAGCTCCACGAGCGCATCCGGGTCCTGTCCCAGGAGGCGGGGCGGAATGTGAAGGACCTGGGCCTGTCCAACAACCTGATCGACCTGATGGCGGAGGACCCGGCCTTCGGCATGAGCCGGGAGGAGCTCACCGCCCATCTGGAGCCGGAGCGCTACATCGGCCGCTGCCCGGAGCAGGTGGAGGAGTTCCTGTCCCAGGAGATCGCCCCGGTGCTGGAGAAATATGCTGCGGCTCTGGGTGGGAAGGAAACGGAGCTGAAGGTTTGATGGAGAAAGGCGGGCTGCTTTGAAGCATCAAAAGTACGGCGCCTATCTGGCCGCCGGGGTCACCGCCTTCGCGGTGATCGCCGCAGCGATCCTGCTGTTCTTTGTGATCTACCACTTTTCGGCGGTGCGGGCCCTGTTGGAGCTGCTGGCCTATATCCTGCGGCCCATCTTTTATGGGCTGGTGCTGGCCTTTCTGCTGCTGCCCGTCCACCGGCAGATCTACTCCTTTCTTGCCGCGCTGTGTGAGGGAGTGGCGGAGCGCGGGGGACGGAAGCGCGCCGCGCTGAATTTTCTGGCCATTGTGCTCAGTCTTATTTTTGCGGTACTGGTGGTCTATGTGCTTCTGGCCATGGTGCTGCCCCAGTTGTACCTCAGCATCGTGGGGCTGGTGAACGCGGTCCCGGAGTACATTCGGATCATGCAGCAGTGGCTGCTGGACTTTTTGGCGGACAATCCGGAGATCCAGACGGCGGTGCTGCCCTATTACAACTCCCTGGCCCAGTCGGTAGAGCAGTGGCTCAGCTCCGACATGCTCCCCAACCTGGAGTCGGTGAACAGCACACTGGACTGGCTGAAGGCCGAGATCCTGCCCCAGCTCACCGGCGTGGTGAGCAGCGTCTCCTCCGGCGTGGTGGCCCTGGCGCTGCTGTTGAAGGACATCCTGATTGCGATTATCGTCTCAGTCTATCTGCTGGCAAGGAAGGATGTCTTTGCCGCTCAATCCAAGAAGATCGTGTACAGCGTGTTCCGCACTGATGTGGCGGATCTGCTGGTGGAGGAGACCCGGAGCGCCTACCGCATCCTCAGCGGATTTATCAACGGCAAGCTGGTGGACTCCCTAATCATCGGCATTATCGCCCTGGTGTGCTGCAATCTGTTCCGGTTCCCGTACCCTATGCTGTTGGCAGTGATCATCGGGGTGACCAACATCATCCCGTTCTTCGGCCCCTTCATCGGGGCCATCCCCTGCGCGCTGCTGATCCTGCTGGTCAGTCCCCTGAAGTGCCTGTATTTTGTCATCTTCATCTTTGTGCTCCAGCAGTTTGACGGCAACATCCTGGGCCCCAAGATCCTGGGGGACTCCACAGGGCTGGCCTCCTTCTGGGTGCTGTTCTCCATCCTGCTGTTCGGCGGCCTCTTCGGCTTTGTGGGCATGGTGCTGGGTGTTCCGGTATTCGCCATGTTTTACAGCGTGGTCAGCCGACTGGTGCGCTGCGGCCTGAAAAAACGCGGGCTGCCCCTGGAGACCGAGCAGTACCTGGGGCGGACCGGACCGCTGGCCGGAACAGGTCCAGGGGTGGAGGACTCCGGGACCCGGTGAGCCGGTCCATATCCCTTTATCCGCCCGGAGAGGCGGACAAGTTAAAAAACAAAGCTGCGGCCCGTACGTTCAAACGCACGGGCCGCAGTTTTTTCATTGCGGTTATGAAGTATCAAGAAGAGTGTCTTACAACTGGGTGGTCAGGACCTTCTTCAGACGGGCGAAGCGGGGCAGACCGTTGACCCGGGGAGCCTTGGCGTCGCCCTGGATCAGGGGGAGGACATAGTCGATGAACTGCTGGTTGACGCCGTTGCCCGCCTCATTGATCCACTCGCGGGGGACCTTCTTCTCGAAGTTGGCCACGATGTCCAGGGGCTCCAGAATGGTCTCACAGCGGTAGCCGTCCTCGCTGCGGGTGCAGCGGAAGGCCACCATCTTATCGGTAAAGCCCTCCACGGCGGCCTGGACCGCGGCGGAGCCGGCCAGCAGAGCCTCCTCCGCGTCGGTCTTGGAGTCCAGATGGGCGCCGCAGCGCTGGAGGAGGGAGAGCTCGATGCCACGGACCTTCACACCGAAGGCCTCCTTCACCGCGGAGGCCAGGTGGGAGGCCAGACCGCCCAGCTGGGCATGGCCGAAGCCGTCGGTGGCAGAGGTCTTGGCCTCGGAGACGAAGGTGCCGTCGGCGTAGTGGATGCCCTCGGACACGGCCACCAGGCAGTTCCCGTTTTGGTCGTAGACGGACTTGACATCGGCCAGGAAGCGCTCCATGTCGAAGTCGGTCTCGGGCAGATAGACCAGATCGGGGCCGCAGCCGGTGAGGGAGGCCAGGGCGGCGGAGCCAGCCAGCCAGCCGGCGTGGCGGCCCATGATCTCGATGATGGTGACCATGCCGGTGTCATAGACGTGGGCGTCCTGCCAGACCTCGGCGCAGGAGGTGGCGATGTACTTGGCGGCAGAGGCGAAGCCGGGGCAGTGGTCGGTGCCGTTCAGGTCGTTGTCAATGGTCTTGGGTACGCCCATGATGCGGCACTCATAGCCCACCTTCTGCATATACTTGGAGATCTTGTTGCAGGTGTCCATGGAGTCGTTTCCGCCGTTGTAGAAGAAGTAGCGGACATCGTACTTCTTGAATACCTCCAGGATGCGCCGGTAATCGGTGTCATTCACATCGGGGTCGGCCAGCTTATAGCGGCAGGAGCCCAGGGCAGAGGAGGGGGTGAACTTCAGCAGATCCAGCTCCGCGGAGTCCTCCTGTCCCATATCGTACAGCTTGTCCTCCAGCACGCCCTTGATTCCGTGGGCGGCCCCCAGAACGCGGGTGATGCAGTCAGCCTTCAAAGCGGTCTGAATCACGCCCTGAGCACTGGCGTTAATGACTGCGGTAGGACCTCCGGACTGGCCAATGATGCAGGCGCCGGTCAGTTGCTTCATGTTTGCTTCCTCCTAAAGTGTCAAATTTGGATCCAAAATCAGCTTAGCCCAAAATTCTAGCTTAAATTGTAGCACACACCCTTGTATTTTTCAATCGGTAATGGTACAATATGAATTGTAAAAATATTTCAAGGAGATGGTCAATATGCCATTGGTTACCACGACTGAAATGTTCAAGAAGGCCTATGACGGCGGTTACGCCATCGGCGCCTTCAATGTCAACAACATGGAGATCGTTCAGGGTATCACCGAGGCTGCTCAGGAGGAGAAGGCTCCCCTGATTCTGCAGGTGTCCAAGGGCGCCCGCGCCTATGCCAACCACACCTATCTGGTGAAGCTGGTGGAGGCCGCTGTGATCGAGTGCCCCGATATCCCCATCGCGCTGCATCTGGACCACGGCCCTGATTTTGAGACCTGTAAGGCCTGCATCGACGGCGGCTTCACCTCCGTGATGATCGACGCCAGTTCCAAGCCCTTTGAGGAGAATATTGCCATCACCAAGAAGGTCGTCGAGTACGCCCACGACCACGGCGTGGTGGTCGAGGCGGAGTTGGGCACCCTGGCCGGCGTGGAGGACGATGTGAAGGTCTCCGCCGAGGATTCCTCCTACACCCGCCCCGAGGAGGTGGAGGAGTTCGTGACCAGAACCGGCTGCGACTCCCTGGCCATCGCCATCGGCACCAGCCACGGCGCCTATAAGTTCACCCCTGCCCAGTGCACCCGCAACGAGAAGGGCATCCTGGTCCCGCCTCCCCTGCGCTTCGATGTGCTGGAGGAGGTCTCCAAGCGCCTGCCCGGCTTCCCCATCGTGCTCCACGGCTCCTCCAGCGTGCCACAGGAGTATGTGAAGATGATCAATGAGCACGGCGGAAAGATGCCCGACGCCATCGGCATCCCGGAGGAGGAGCTGCGCCACGCCGCCGAGCTGTCCGTGTGTAAGATCAACATCGACTCCGATCTGCGCCTGACCATGACCGGCACCATCCGCAAGTTCTTTGAGGAGCACCCCGACAAGTTCGACCCCCGCGAGTACCTGAAGCCCGCCCGCGCCAACATCAAGGATCTGGTCCGACACAAGCTGATCCACGTCCTGGGCTGCGCCGGCAAGGCCTGATCCGGTCCCGCGCCGCAGCATCTGATATACCATGAAAAAGGAGCGCTTCGGCGCTCCTTTTTCATGGCATTTTTTGGAATCTCTGATAGAATAGGTTCATAAAAGAAAGCATCAGGGAGTGAGGCGCAAAATGGATCGTCATTTCTTTTTTCTGGCTTACCTCACCGCCAACAAACAGCAGAGGCGATGGCTGGTCATAATATGGGCCGTCGTTCCCCTTCTTTTTGCTTTGGCAATGTTCTTGACCCTCAGCCCATATCGCGGAATATCATATCAATATCAGGAGTCTTATCCAATCGTTGGGACCGAAAACCGGCAGCTGTGGACCTTGAAGGGTTCTGAGTTGGTTACCCTGTTTAATGAAAATCTCCCTGACACAGCGCCTGAACTCTCCTATTTACACGAACCAACGCCGTCCGACCGTCAGATCATGCTGACGGATAATGGTAAGACGTGGTCTATTGTATTTAGACAGGTTCCGGAAGACGCAGCCAGCATCTATTTCTGGTCCAAACAGCCGGAAATAGATGCGTGGCTTGGCAATGTAGAGGATGTGAAGCTCTCGCTGTATCACACCTCCGCCCAGGACATTCTCTTAAATGAGCAGTATGCTCGATGTCTCATCAACATCTTCACCCCTGGTGCGGAGGACTATGTTATCCGCCGCTTTCACCTTTCCCGTCCCCTTACGTCCGGCTACAAACGAGTTAAGACCGGCGATGTTCTTTATACACATAAAGGTGGAACCTCTCCTGTACTTATCATTGAGCCTGATTGCAGAAATTGGCCTCCAGACCGTTGATCTTCGCCCCCAGCCGGGGGCGGCTTTTTTGTCCTGTTTCGTTCCGCCTCTTGAAGCCCTCCGGCGGCCGGTGCGGAAGAATTCCGCAAAATTGGACGCTCCGGCTTGTCTATTGCCGGGGATTGTGATAAAATACATGGTCAGCGTGTAAACTGTAAACATGATCCAGATCCTTGATAAAGGTGGTTTGATAACATGAAGATCGTAGTATTGGCCGGCGGACTCAGCCCGGAGCGGAATGTCTCCCTGTCCTCCGGCGCCATGGTGTGCGAGGCGCTGCGTTCCAAGGGGCACCAGGTGGCCCTGGTGGACCTGTTCTTCGGCATGGAGGGGACCGATCAGACGGTGGACCCCTTCCAGGCCCCCATCCCCCAGGCGTTCAAAAAGGTGAGTCCTCAGGCCCCCGACCTGGAGCAGGTGCGGGCCAGCCGCAGCGACTGGAGCCCTTCTCTCATCGGTCCCGGGGTGCTGGAACTGTGCGCCGGGGCGGATGTGGTCTATCTGGCTCTCCACGGGGCCTGCGGAGAGGACGGACGCATCCAGGCCGCTCTGGACCTGCTGGGGGTGCCCTACACCGGCTCCAACTGCCTCAGCTCCGCCATCGCTATGGACAAGGATATGACCAAGCGCCTGGTGGCCGATCAGGTGCGCACCCCCCGCTGGCAGACGGTGACCGTCACAGCGGACAATCTGGACGTCCTGACGGAGGAGACCGCCCTTCCCGCGGTGGTAAAGCCCATTGCCAGCGGCTCCTCCATCGGCGTGACCATCGCCCACACCCGGGAGGAGCTGCGCCGGGGCCTGGAGGAGAGCGTCCGTTTGGGCGGACGCACGGTCCTGGAGCAGTACATCAAGGGGCGTGAGATCCAGGTGGCAGTGCTTAACGGCCGGGCGCTGCCCTCCATTGAGATCATCCCCCAGGCGGACTTCTATGACTACGCCAACAAGTACCAGCCCGGTGCCGCCCGGGAGGTGTGTCCCGCAGAGATTCCACCGGAGTGGGAGAAGGCAGTGGGAGAGGCGGCCCTGGCCGTGTTCCGCACCATCGGCCTGTCCGTCTATGCCCGGGCCGACTTCATCGTGACCGAGGACGGGACCCCCTATTTCCTTGAAATCAACACGCTGCCCGGCATGACTCCTACCAGCCTGGTGCCCCAGGAGGCGGCGGCGGTTGGTATCGGCTATGCCGACCTGTGCCAGACCATCGTGGAGGCCTCTCTGGAGGCCCGGCGGGAAGGAGTTTAAGGGCAGATGGAAGCCATCACAGTACGGGACCTGCTCACCGCCGTGGGCGGTACGCTGATCGGGCCGGAAACCAGTCTGGACCGGACGGTCAGCAGCGTGGATACAGACAGCCGGGACATCCACCCCGGTTCCCTGTTCCTCCCCCTGGTGGGGGAGCGCTTCGACGGCCACACCTATATCGGCTCCGCCCTGGAGGCGGGAGCCGCCGGATGCCTCACTGCCCGGGAGCCGGAGCACTATCAGGAGGGACGCTTCTACATCAAGGTAGAGGACACCCAGCGCGCCCTGCGGGACCTGGCCTTCTGGTACAAGGAGCAATTCCGGATCCCCTTCGTGGGGGTGACGGGCAGTGTGGGCAAGACCACAGCCAAGGACATGATCGCCTCGGTCCTGTCCGTGAAGTACAAGGTCCTCAAGACGGAAGGGAACTTCAACAACAACGTGGGCCTGCCCCTGACCCTGCTCCGGCTGGACCGCAGCGTTCAGATCGGCGTGGTGGAGATGGGGATGGACCGGTTTGGGGAGATCGATTACCTGGGTGACATCGTCCGCCCGGAGGTGGGGGTCATCACCAACATCGGCGACGCCCACATCGAGCGGCTGGGCAGCCGGGAGAACATCTTCCGGGCCAAGTGTGAGCTGCTGCCCCACATCCGCAAGGAAAACGGCCTGCTGATCCTCAACGGGGACGACGCCCTCCTGTCCACCCTTCGGGGCCGGACCCCGGTGCCCGCGGTGTTCTGCGGCAGCGGGGAGGGCCTGGAGTACCGGGCCCAGTCGGCCAGCAGCGAGGGGCTGGACTCCCTGCGCAGCCGTCTCACCACGCCGGCCATGGACCGGGAGGTGTGCATCCCCGCCCTGGGCAGCCACATGATCTATCCCACCCTCATCGCCGCGGCGGTGGGGGAGCACTTCGGCCTGACAGCCGATGAGATCGAGCAGGGGATCGCCCGCTTCGTCCCCACCCGGATGCGGATGAATCTGGTGCAGCGGGGGAACGGGATCACCATTCTGGACGACACCTACAACGCCAATCCCCAGTCCATGCGGGCGGCCATCAGTGTGCTGGCGGACAGCCGCAGCGCCTGGAAGCTGGCGGTCTTGGGGGATATGTTCGAGCTGGGGCCTTACTCGCCCGCCCTCCACACCGGAGTGGGGGAGTACCTGGGCAAGCGGAAGATCGACTGCCTGGTTGCGGTGGGCGATCAGGCCCGCTACCTGGCGGAGGGGGCACAGTCTGCCGGCATGACCGCCGTCTATCCCTGCGCGGACAAGAAGGCCGCCCGGGAGATCCTCCCAGGGCTGATCCGGCCGGACAGTACCATCCTGGTCAAGGCATCCCGGGGGATGCGGATGGAGGAGCTGGTGGACCAGCTTCTGGAGCTGACGCCGGAGCAATAAGAAAAAACTGCCGCCCCTTCAGTCAGGGAGGGGCACATCAATCAAACCAAAGAGGACGCTATGATCGACATATCTGTCTCCAACCTGGTGAAAGAGTTTGAGGTTGGCACGAAAATTTTAGATGGGCTCACCTTCCAGGTGGACACTGGGGAGCGGGTGGGCCTGCTGGGTCCCAACGGCTGTGGCAAGACCACGCTGCTGCGCATCCTCACCGGCGCGATGGACTATGACGAGGGCGAGGTGATGATCGCCCCGGGAAAGCGGATGGGCTTGATCTCCCAGATCCCGGTCTACCCGGAGGGCTATACCGTGGAGGATGTGCTGGCCACCGCCTTTGAGCCCCTGCGCAAAATGGAGGACGAGCTGGCCCGGCTCACCCGGGAGATGGCCTCTGGCACGGACCCGGCCCTGATGTCCCGGTATGACAAGCTCACGACGGCCTATGAGGCGGCCGGAGGCTATGAGACGGACACCAGGATTAACAAAGTGTGCAACGGACTGTCCATCCCACAGGCCATGCGGGAGCAGCTGTTTGAAAGCCTGTCCGGCGGGGAAAAGACCCGGGTGAACCTGGCCCGTCTGATCCTGGAGGACACCGACATCCTGCTGCTGGATGAGCCGACGAACCACCTGGACCTGCGGGCCACCGAGTGGCTGGAGGAGTATCTGGGCAAGTTCAAGGGGACGGTGCTCACCGTCTCCCACGACCGTTATTTTCTGGACCAGGTGGTGGACCGCATCATCGAGATCCAGGAGGGCCGGGCGGAATTTTACCAGGGCAGTTACAGCTTCTACGCCGTGGAGAAGGAGCGCCGCTATGAGGAGAAGCTGAAGCAGTACGAGAAGGAGCAGGCCAAGATCGAGCAGCTGGAGAAGGCCGCAGAGCAGATGCGGGTGTGGGCCTATTCCGGAATGGACAAGACCTTTAAGCGGGTCAAATCCATGGAGAAGCGCATCGAGCGGATGCGGGTCACCGACCGCCCCAAAAAGGAGCGGAAGATGGAGGTCCGCTTCGGAGAGCGGGAGTTCCGCGGGGACGAGGTGCTGACCATCAAGGGCCTCACCAAGGGCTTCGGCGGGCGCACCCTCTTTTCCGGCCTGGGGCTGGAAGTGGCCGGCGGCGAGCGCATCGCCCTGATCGGAGACAACGGCAGCGGCAAGACCACGCTGCTGAAAATGATCCTGGGCGAGGAGGCGCCAGACGGCGGTAAGGTCCGGATGGGGCCGACTGTAAAGGTTGGATACCTGCCGCAGTACGTCCACTTTGACCACCCGGAGCGCAGCCTGGTGGACACCCTGATCTACGCCCAGGACTGCACTGCCCAGTCGGCGCGGAACCGGCTGGCGGCGTTCAAATTCCGGGGCGAGGATGTGTTCAAGCCGGTATCCGCCCTGTCCGGCGGCGAGCAGAGCCGTCTGCGCCTGTGTATGCTGATGGACGAAAAGATCAATCTGCTGGTGCTGGACGAGCCCACCAACCACCTGGACATTCAGAGCCGGGAGTGGATCGAGGAGGCGGTGGAGGAATACGAGGGGAATCTGCTCTTCGTCTCCCATGACCGGTACTTTATTGACCGCTTTGCCAGCCGGATCTGGCTGCTGGAAAATGGACAGATCACGGATTTCCGCGGGACCTATCAGGAGTTCCAGGCGGCCCGGGCCCGGGGCGCGGCGGGGCAGGCGGCCTCAGACACCGTCCCCGCGCCAGCAAAGGCGGCGGAGCCGGAGCGGAAAAAAGAGAAGCCCAAGCGGCCTGGCGGGACCAAGAACCTGGAAAAAGAGGTGACCGCCGCCGAGCGGGCGGTGGCCAAGGCGGAGGAGGCCATGGACGCCCTCTCCCTCCAGATCGAGGAGGCCTCCGCGGACTATCTGAAGCTTCAGGAGCTGTACGAGCAGCGGGAGGCTCTGGAGGCGGAGCTCCAGGGGCTCTATGACCGCTGGGAGACCTTGTCCGCCCAGCTGGAAGAGGCGAGGGGGTAAAAGCAATTGAAGCAGAGAAAGGATAAAGGAAAATACCTTGTCGGGTGGATCCGGGCTCTGCTGGCTTTGATCCTGGTGGGAGTTCTGTCCTTCTGCGGCCTGTTCGCCTGTGTGATGTACGGCGCATACGACCACATCCAGGGGGAGCCGGAGGTCATGGTGATCCTGGGCTGTCAGGTGCGTCAGGACGGGCCCTCAGTGCTGCTGCGGGACCGGCTGGACGAGGCCCTGGACTATCTGGAGGACCACCCGGATATGACGGTGGTGGTCTCCGGCGGCCAGGGGCCGGACGAGCCCACCAGCGAGGCCCAGGCCATGGCCGACTATCTCACCGCCCACGGAGTGGAGGAGGAGAAGGTGCTCCTGGAGCCGGACTCCCACAACACCGCCCAAAATTTAGACTATTCCAGACGGCTGCTGGACCGGGAGGGGATCGACACCTCGGACGGAGTGCTGTTGGTGTCCAACGGCTTTCACCTGACCCGGGCCAGGATGCTGGCGGAGCGGGCGGGCTTTGAGCAGGTCTCCACGTTGGCGGCCCCCGCCAGCCATTTGCCCTCCCGGCTGTATATGTATGTCCGGGAGCCGCTGGCCCTGGTGAAGTCCTTCCTGTTCGACCGGGCAGGTTAGGCGCTAAGAGTTAGGAATTAGGAATGAGGAATTTGGCGGCCTGCGGCCGCCCGTTGAAGATCCAATGCTGGAGGTTCCTATGCTGGAGAAACTTGCCGCCATTGAGGCAAAATACAGCCAGATCGAGGCACGACTGGCCGCCCCGGAGACCTATGACGACCCCGCCGCGGTGGCCCGTCTGAATAAGGAGCAGAATGAACTGAGCCCGGTGGTGGAAACCTATCGAAGCTATCTGGCCGCCCGGGAGCGCCTGGCTCAGGCAGAGGAGCTGCTGTCCGACCCGGAGATGAGAGAGCTGGCTCAGGAGGAGCTGCTCCAGACCAACGCGGAGCTGGAGCGGCTGGAGGGACAGCTTCAGCTCCTGCTCCTGCCCAAGGACCCCAATGACAACAAGAATGTCATTGTGGAGATCCGGGCCGGCGTGGGCGGGGAGGAGGCGGCCCTGTTCGCCCACTCCCTGTACCGGATGTACTCCATGTACGCCGAGCGCAGCCGCTGGAAAACAGAGGTGGACAGCCTGAGTGAAACAGAACTGGGTGGGATCAAGGAGATCTCCTTTACAATAGAAGGGGAGGGGGCCTGGTCCCGACTCAAGTTTGAAAGCGGGGTCCACCGGGTCCAGCGGGTGCCGGAGACCGAGTCCGGCGGACGGGTCCACACCTCCACCGCCACTGTGGCGGTGCTGCCTGAGATGGAGACGGTGGACGTCCAGCTCAACCCGGCGGACGTGGAGATGCAGGTGTTCCGCGCCTCCGGCGCCGGGGGACAGCACGTGAACAAGACCTCCTCCGCGGTGCGTCTGATCCACCGGCCAACGGGTATGGTGGTGGAGTGCCAGCAGGAGCGCAGCCAGTTCCAGAACCGGGACAAGGCCATGCGCCTTCTGGCCTCCCGCCTGTACGAGGCGGAGCAGGAGAAGGTGGAGGGGGCGTACACCGCCCAGCGCCGCAGCCAGGTGGGCACCGGGATGCGGAACGAGCGGATCCGGACCTATAACTTTCCCCAGGGGCGGGTCACCGACCACAGAATTGGCTTGACCTTATACAAAATTGATACTATCATGGATGGCGACCTCAATGAGGTCATCAACGCGCTGGTGACCGCCGACCAGGCGGAGCGTCTCCGTTCCCAGGGGACGGACTGATCTCCGGCGCGTCCGGCAAACAGAAAAAAGGAGAAATACCATGGAACTCTACATTCATTATCAGCAGCTGCCCCAGGGCAAGGAGCTGGCCGACGTTGTGGGCGAGCTGAACGAGGTGCTGGAGGATAACGGCTCCGTCTGCGGCGGCCGTCAGGGCCGCATCGACCTGGACCTGGAGGACGAGCGGGTGAACCCCAAATATGCGCAGATCGCGGTGAAGGCATACCTCCAGCGGGCCGGATTTTCCAGGGAAACCGCCATTGAGATCGGCGGCATGGAAATCGGGATCTATGAGTGAGGCCGGACCATGTATCCCTATGTGATCTTTGATCTGGACGGCACCCTGCTGAACACCATCGACGACCTGGCAAATGCGGGCAACCACGTCTGCCGCCTTCATGGCTGGCCGACCCACTCCGTGGACGAATTCAAGCGAATGGTAGGCAACGGTATCCCCAAGCTGGTGGAGCGCTTTGCACCGGAGGGGACCGGGGCGCCTGTTCTGGAGCAGGCCCTGGGGGAGTTCATGGCCTGGTACGGTGTCCACAAGGCGGACCAGACCGCGCCCTATCCCGGGATGCTCCAGGCGGTCCGGCGGCTGAAGGAGGCGGGTGTGTCCATCGCGGTGCTGTCCAATAAGGCTGACGAGATGGCCGGACCCGTGGTGGAGGGCTATTACCCCCAAATTTTCCCTCTGGTGCAGGGGGCGCTCACCGGCATCCCCACCAAGCCGGACCCCACGCTGCTGCACAGGTTGATGGAGCGGATGGGGGCGTCCCAGGAGAACACCCTGTTCGTGGGGGACAGCAATGTGGACATCCAGACGGCCAAGAACGGCGGTCTGACCAGCTGCGGCGTTCTGTGGGGCTTCCGGTCCCGCCAGGAGCTGGAGCAGGAGGGGGCCGACTATCTGGCCTCCACACCGGAGGATCTGCTGACCCTGATCCTGGGGGAGAAGGGCGGCCGGGAGACCCGTCACCTGGGGCCGGAGGATGTAGAGGAGGCCGCGGCTATCCTCCGCTCCGGCGGTCTGGTGGGCATCCCCACGGAGACGGTGTACGGACTGGGGGCCAACGGCCTGAATCCGGAGGCGGTGGCCCATATCTTTGAGGCCAAGGGCCGCCCCCAGGACAACCCCCTGATCCTGCATATCCCCTCGGCGGACCATCTGGAGCGGTATTGTGCGGACATCCCTCAGTCCGCCTTTGACCTGGCCCGGGCCTGCTGGCCGGGGCCGCTGACCATGATCCTGAAGCGCAGGCCCATCGTGCCCGATGTGGTGACGGCTGGGATGGATACGGTGGGGATGCGCTGTCCCTCCCACCCGGTGTGCCGGGCGATCCTCCAGGCGGCAGAGGTGCCGGTGGCAGCCCCGTCGGGCAACACCTCCGGGCGGCCCAGCCCCACTACCGCCGCCCACATGGCGGAGGACATGGAGGGAAGGATCGACGCCATCGTGGACGGCGGTCCCTGCTCCGTGGGGGTGGAGTCCACCATCGTGGACCTGACGGAGACCCCGCCCCGGCTGCTGCGGCCCGGCGGTATCACGCTGGAGCAGCTGGAGTCCGTCCTGGGCCGGGTGGAGGTGGACCAGGCGGTCACCCGGCTGATGTCCGCGGGAGAAAAGCCCCGGGCCCCGGGAATGAAGTACCGCCACTACGCCCCCAAGGCGCCGGTGACAGTGGTGGCCGGTCCGCCGGAGCGCACTGCGGAGCACATCGCCCGCAGCCTGACGCCGGGGGACGGCGTGATCTGCTTTGACGAGTTTGCTGGGGAGTTCCCCGGCTGTCAGATCCAAAGGATGGGCCCGGCGGGAGACAAATCCGCCCAGGCCCGCCATATTTTCGACGCCCTTCGGGCCTTCGACCACACGGAGGTCCCCCGGATCTGGGCCCAGTGTCCTGATCCGTCCGGTTTGGGGCTGGCCATCAACAACCGCCTGAACAAGGCGGCTGGATTCCATATCGTGGAAGTCAAATAAACACAAAGGAATGAGAATCACATATTATGATGAACTATACGATCAAACAGAACGTGGCCGTGGTCCGGCCTGACTACCCTCTGTCCGACGGCCAGGATGCGGCCAAGCTGATCAACGCGGTGCGTTTTCAGACGGGCTGCACCGCTATGCTGATGGACCGCAGTTCCTTCGTTCCGGAGCTGTTCACGCTGTCCAGCGGCGTGGCGGAGCAGGTGCTCAAGCCCTTTACTCAGAACAAGATGCGGCTGGCCATCGTGGGTGATTTTTACGACTGCTACCAGACCTCCATGCGGAACTTTATCTTTGGCTGCAACCGGGGCGACCAGGTGGGTTTTTGGGAGAACGAGCAGGAGGGTCTGGCCTGGCTGACCCGGAAGCGCTGAGATGGTCCTGATCGGCATCACCGGCCCCACTGGGGCGGGGAAAACCACCCTTCTGCGGGAGGTAGAGGCCCTGGGAGGCGCGGTCATCGACTGCGATGCGGTATACCACGAGCTTTTGGAGCACGATCCCATCCTGCAGCATGAGCTGGAGCGGCGCTTCGGTCCCCTGAGAGGGGAGAACGGCTCCATCGACCGCAAGCGGCTGGGGGCCATCGTGTTCGGTGACCCGGAGAAGCTGGCACAGCTCAATGCGGTGGCCCAGACAGCCACCGTGGACCGGACCCGGGCGCTGGTGGAGGAGTGCCGGCGGCAGGGGAGAGCCCTGGCCGCCATCGACGCCATCGCACTGGTGGAGAGCGGGCTGGACCGCCTGTGTTCCGCCACCGTGGCAGTCACCGCCCCGCCGGAGGTGCGGGTGCGCCGGATCATGGCCCGGGAGGGGATCCCGGAGGACTACGCCTGGTCCCGGGTGCGGGCCCAGAAGCCGGAGGAGTATTTCCGCGGGCACTGCGGCCATGTTCTGGTGAACGACTGCGCCAGCGCGGAGGAATTTTCCGTCCGGGCCAAGGCGCTGCTCCAGACGATCTTACAGCAGACGACGAAGGAGGTCTGAACCATGAAGGAACAGGAGAACAGCCGGGGCGAGCAGCTGCGGAAGGCCCTGAGCTATACGAAGAAAAACGGCTATGACCGGGTGGACCGGGCGGAGCTGGAGGCCATGGACGCCTACTGCACCGGCTATAAGCAGTTTCTGGACGCCGGCAAGACGGAGCGGGAGTGTGTGGACCGGACCATCGCTCTGGCGGAGGCCGCCGGTTTCCGTGCCTACCAGCGCGGGATGGCGCTCAAGCCGGGGGACAAGGTGTACCGGGCCAACCGGGGCAAGGCGGTCATGCTGGCGGTGCTGGGCCGCCGGGGGCTGGACCAGGGCGTGAACATCGCCGCGGCCCATATCGACTCCCCCCGCCTGGACCTGAAGCAGAATCCCCTGTATGAGGCGGATGAGCTGGCCTTCCTCAAGACCCACTACTACGGCGGCTTGAGAAAATACCAGTGGGTCACCATCCCCCTGGAGCTCCACGGCGTGGTGGCCCTCAAGAGCGGCCAGGTGGTCCGGGTCTCCGTGGGCAACGGGGAGGGGGATCCCCTGTTCACCGTGGACGACCTCCTGCCCCACCTGGGGGCGGAGCAGTCCAGAAAGCCCCTGGGAGAGGCCATCCCCGCGGAGAGCCTGAATATCCTGGTGGGCAGCCGCCCCCTGGCGGATGACGAGGGGAGCGACCGGGTCAAGCTGTCCATCCTGGAGCTGCTGAACCGGAAGTACGGCATCGTGGAGGAGGACTTCATCTCTGCGGAGCTGTCCGCCGTTCCGGCCTTCCGGGCCAGCGACGTGGGCTTTGACCGCTCTCTCATCGGGGCCTACGGCCACGACGACCGGGTGTGCGCCTACGCCTCCCTGGCGGCCATCCTCCAGCTGAACGACCCGGAGCGCACTGCGGTGTGTATGCTGGCGGACAAGGAGGAGATCGGCTCCGAGGGGGTCACTGGCATGAAATCCGCCGCCTTCGACACCTTTATGGAGGATCTGTGCCAGAGCCAGAACGTGCCCCTGCGGGCCTGCTATGAGCGCTCCTTCTGCCTGTCCGCCGATGTGACGGCGGCCTATGACCCCAATTTTGCCGAGGTGTACGAGAAGCGGAACAGTGCCCTGGTGAACTGCGGCATGGGCCTGTGCAAGTACACCGGGGCCCGGGGCAAGTCCGGGGCCTCCGACGCCTCTGCGGAGCTGGTGGCGTATGTGCGCGGCGTACTGGACCGGGCGGATGTGGTCTGGCAGATGGCCGAGCTGGGCAAGGTGGACGCCGGCGGCGGCGGCACTGTGGCCATGTTCATGGCGGAGCGGAACATCGACACCCTGGATGCCGGGGTTCCGGTGCTGTCCATGCACTCCCCCTTTGAGACGGTGGGGAAGCTGGACTGCTATATGACCTTCAAGGGCGTGAAAGCCATTTACGAGGCAAAATAAGGACAAAATGGGGCCGCTGTTCAGCGGCCCCGTTTTATGAGGAGGACGAGACTTTGGGAAAACGGATCTTAGGGTGGTTCCGGCGTGACACAGTGTTGACCATCTCACTATGCCTGGCTGTATCCTCCTGTCTGATCGAGCCCCCCGGACCGGGCTACCTGAGCTACATCGATTGCAACACCCTGATCACGCTGTTCTGCCTGATGCTGCTGGTGGAGGGGCTGCGGGAGGAGCAGTTTCTCCAGTATGCAGCCGCCCAGGTGCTCTCCAGGGTGCGGACTGTGCGGGGCTTGTTGGCCACCCTGGTGTTCCTGTGCTTTGTGGGCAGTATGCTGATCACCAACGATGTGGCCCTGATCACCTTCGTCCCCCTGGGCATGATGATGCTGGAGATGGCCAGTCAGCGGAAACGGCTGTGCTTTGCTGTGGCGCTGATGACCATTGCGGCCAATCTGGGCAGTATGTTCACCCCCATCGGCAACCCCCAGAATCTCTATCTGTTCTCCCTGTCCGGCCTGTCTCTGCCGGAGTTTCTGGGGCTCACCGCGCCATATACAGTGGGCGCGGCCCTGCTGCTCCTGCTGTGCGTCCGCTTCGGCTGCGGGCACGGAACGCTGTCCATCCGCCTGGGGGAGGCGCCGCCACTCCGCCAGGGACCGGTGTGTTTTTATCTCGGCCTCTTTCTGCTATGTGTGGCGGCGGTGGGCGGAATGGTGCCCCATGGGGTCCTGCTGGCAGTGGTGACGGCCCTTCTGCTGTGGAAGGACCGGAGGCTCTTTGCCCGGATCGACTATTCTCTGCTGTTTACCTTCGTGTTCTTTTTTATCTTTGTAGGCAATATCAAGCAGCTGGAGGGGCTCCAGGTGTGGATCCGCGGGGCGCTGGAGGGCCGGGACCGGCTGCTCGGGGTGGTCCTCAGCCAGGTCATCAGCAACGTCCCCGCCGCCATGCTCCTGTCCGGATACAGCAGCGACCTGAGAGAGCTCATCATCGGGGTGGACCTGGGAGGGCTGGGGACGCTGATCGCCTCCATGGCCAGCCTGATCTCCTACAAGCAGCTGGTGGAGCGGGAGCCGGAGCTGCGCAGCCCCTATCTGAAGCTGTTCACCCTGCTCAATCTGGGCTTTTTGGCTGTGCTGTTTCTGATTTGAAAGGCCGCCGGCTTGTTTGCCGGCGGCCTTGTGCGTCACCGGACGGACCGGCGGTAGATGAGGATGGACAGCAGGGCGGTGACCGCCTCAGAGAGCCAAAAGGCGTGCCAGACCCCGGCGGGCCCAATCAGGCGGCTGAGGAGCCAGGCGGCTGGGATCATCACCAGGGTATAGCGCAGCAGTGAGATCACCAGCGAGGGGCCGCCCTTGCCAAGCCCCTCCAGCGCACCGCCGGCAGCCACGGAGACCGAGGAGACCAGAAAGCCCGCGCTGATGATGCGGAGCGCCTCGGCCCCCGCCCGGATGCTCTCCGGGTTCTGGGTGAACAGCCCCATCAGCTGGGCGGGGATGGCCAGGCAGAGGACAGTACCCGCCGCCATGATGGCGGCGCACAGCCCCAGGGTGACCCGATAGATCTCCCGCACCCGGCCCTGTTCTCCCGCGCCGTAGTTGTAGCCAATGACGGGGCGCATTCCCTGGACGATGCCGCTGGCGGGGAGGTAGAGGAAAGTCTGGAGCTTATAATAGATCCCCAGGATCACCACATAGATAGGGGAGAAGGCGGACAGGATGCTGTTGAGGGCGGAGATCAGCAGGGAAGGCAGGGCCAGGCTCAGTGTCGCGGGGATCCCCACGGAATACAGGCGGAGGTCCAGCCGCCAGTCCCAGGCCAGCTCCCTCCGGTTCAGCGTAATGGGGAGGGCGCAGGAGCGCCAGGCGGCCAGATAGACCAGAAGGGTCAGAGTCTGGCCGATGCCGGTGGCCAGGGCGGCCCCCTCGATGCCCAGCTTTGGGAAGGGGCCGGGCCCGAAGATCAGCAGCGGGTCCAGTACGATGTTGGTCAGACAGCCGGTCAGCAGGGCCGCCATGGGGACCTTCATCCGTCCCACCGCCTGGAAGATCTTCTCATAGGCCAGCCCCAGGGAGAGCAGCAGGGAGAAGCAGAACACTGTCCGCCCGTACCGGACCCCCAGCTCCAGCACCTCCGGGTCCTGGGTGAACATCTCAAGGAAGGAGGGGAGCAGGACGATGGTCAAGCCGGTCAGGACCACCCCGTGGACCGCGCTGAGGGCCAACCCATGGACCGCCGCCGCGCTGGCCCGGTCCCGGCGCTCCGAGCCTAAATAGAAGGAGATGGCCGCGTTCAGTCCTACCCCGAACCCAATGGCTAACGCGTTGACCAGGTTCTGAATGGGGTAGACCAGGGAGAGGGCGGTCATGGACGCCTCGCTGATCTGGGCCACGAAAAAGCTGTCCACAATATTATAGAGGGAGTTGACCAGCATGGACAGCACCATGGGCAGGGACATAGTGACGATCAGCGGCAGAACAGGCCGCTCCCGCATAAAGGCTTCGTTCATCGTTTCAGCATACCTCCTGAATTCCGGAAAAAAGCCACACAGCGCCCCTGCGGGCAGCTGTGTGGCGAAAAGGGACCAATGGCCGGAAAAATCCACAACGTGTTTTAGCAGACACTATTGTACTGAAAACGGGCGGTTTGTCAAGGGGGAACAGAGGATTTTTCAATCAGAAGCGGACTCAGACTCCCGGTCCTTCAGCCGCTTTTCCAGCCTCCGCACCCGGAGGGCCAGAACAAAGGACGCCAGGGCCGCCGCGGTCAAAAGGAGCGGCTGAAGCCAGGACCAGAAGGAGGCGGCGGTGGAGGTGGTCACAATGACGGTGGGCCCGTCGGCGCCGCCGATGACCCCCAGCTCCGGGGCCACGACCAGTTGGTCATAAAGATGCCAGCAGGCCAGTGCCGCGTGCGGCAGAAGGAACAGGAGACACAGTACCAGGATCCCGGTGAGCAGCCACCGGAACAGCCGCAGATAGCGCCGGGTGGTGATCTGCTCCGACTGGCGCATAGCCCGGACTGCCGCCTGTCCCGCCTCCTCCTTGGTGAGGGTGGGGGAGGGGCTGCGCGCTCCCTGGAGCAGCTCCACCAGGGATACATCCAGGGCCTGGGCCAGGGGCTCCAGCAGCTTCAGGTCGGGAAACCCCTTTCCCGTTTCCCTTAGTTAAAGATATTGTTGGGTATCTCAAGATGTGTCATTCGATTTTGCCGATAAAGCGGTAGAAGATTTCCACTTCCTGTTCCCGGCTTCCGTCCTCACTTTTGACCGCTTCATGGACAAGGATTTTTTCAATCAGCGTATTCAGAAGTTCAGCCGTCAATTCTGTGGGATTGACATACTGTTTCATCAGACCTATCCACTTTTCAGCGTCAACCGCTGTCTGGGCGGCGGTCTCCATCGCTTCGTGAAGCCGTTCAATTTTTACGTCCAATTCTCGCTGTTCGCCCTGATACTTTTCGGACAGCATATTGAAATTGTATTCTGTAATGCGTCCGGCAGACCAGTCCTCATACATTTTTGCAAACAGGGTGTCTACTTCTGCTTTGCGCTTTTCCGCCTTTTTCAGTTCGGCTGTCTGCCGCTTCCTTGCAGTATTGCGTTCCTTGTCGCTGGCGTTAAGTAGCCGTTTCAGAAGTTTGTCCCCATCCTGCTGTGCCAGCACAGACCAGTATTGCAGACGGGAAAGGACATAGGCGTAAAGCACATCATAGCGGATATAGTGCATGGAACACTGGTGCAATCCTTGCCCGTACTTGCTACAATGGTAGTGGGCATAGGGATTTTTGTTCTGGCTGTTCATACCATAGGCCAGCGACCAGCCGCAGTCCGCACATTTTACCAGCCCGGAAAATATCTGTGTTGTGCCGTTCTTCTGCCGTCTGCGCCTGTTGCAAATCTGCTCCTGTACTTGACGGAACACATCTTCGGAAATAATCGCTTCGTGGGTGTTCTCCACACGATACCATTCCTCTTTTGGCTTGCGTACTTTCTTCTTGTTTTTGAATGAAATGTTGGTCTGCTTATTGTGGACGCTGTGTCCGATATAGGTTTCCTCTTTCAGAATACTTTTCACCTGCGCTATCGTCCACGCATAGGCTTTTTCCTCCGGCGCTCCGGCATAGATATTTGCGAAAGTGCCGTATCTCTGGAAATTCAGCCAGCCGGGAGTAGGTACTTTTTCTTCGACCAAAATCCGTGTAATGCTGGCGGCTCCCCGGCCATGAACGGCAAGGTCAAAAATCTTTTCGATAATCCACCTTGTTTCCGGGTCAATCAGAAGATGGCCTTTCTTATCTGGGTCTTTGACATAGCCAAGCGGAGCATAGGCTCCATAGTGTGCGCCATTTGCGAACCGTGTCCGCATGGCCGCCTTTACCTTTTTGCTGGTCTGGCGGGCGTGCATTTCATTCAGAATGTTGAGGAATGGGGCAAGCTCATTCTCTCCGTTGATGGTGTCCACATTGTCATTGACAGCGATATAGCGGACGCCTTTGCTGGGAAAGTAGATTTCCGTGTACTGGCCGGTCAGAATGTAGTTTCTGCCTAAGCGGGATAAATCCTTCGTAACAACGCAGTTGATTTTCCCGTCCTCAATGTCATCAATCATTCTCTGAAAATCCGGCCTGTCAAAGTTCGTTCCAGACCATCCATCGTCGATATATTCATCTATGACATTCAGGCCATGCTCGGCGGCATATTGCCGGAGCATCATGCGTTGTGTCTGAATACTCCCGCTTTCTCCTTGCAGTTCATCGTCCCGGCTCAATCTCATATAAAGCGCCGTGTTGTAAATCGTAGTATTGTAAGGTTGTTTCACCGTAAAAATCCTCCTTCTAAAGAAACAACCCACGCTTACAATACTTTTGCTCTATGGCAATTATATCATAAGCGTGGGC
>OOAG01000045.1_pt1 | contig 107867 bp, 117 predicted proteins | sample 1671461 | NCBI WGS metagenome assembly OOAG01 (sample SAMN06348159, study PRJEB24527) | human gut metagenome | biome: human gut; feature: ankylosing spondylitis patient; material: feces | host: Homo sapiens | place: China | collected 2015-10 | reverse complement strand
GGGGATTAAAAAATCATTAGGTACTCAATGATTTTTTAATCCCCGTCCCAGAAAAATCATCGGAGTGGCTAAATAGCCTGAATTGATAAAGCGATTTAGCAAAAACATCGCATCTGACCTGCAATCTTCTTGTAGTGGTATCTTCATAAGGTAACCAACTTTACCTACCGTTTACCGCTAGTTTTAGCACGTTTACCAAACCGCGCACCCTCTGCTCAAGCCTGCCCAAAACCCGCCGTATAGTTCCCTCACGGCCCGCATCCGGCGGGTCGATTCGTTACCACGGTCGTGCGCGTAAGCGCATGGAAGGGGAAGTATCGTGAGCGATTGCAAGAGGGTTTACCGTTTTGGAACCGACGCCCAGGGCACCTGTGTCACCGAGGGCGACAAGTCCATGAACTTCGTGCTTGGCGGCAAAGGCGCAAACCTTGCCGAGATGAGCCGCATCGGCCTGCCGGTTCCCGGTGGCTTTACCATTACCTGCCAGACTTGTGTCGAGTACTCCGGTGCCGGCAACGTGTGGCCCGAGGGCGCACTCGATGAGATCGTTGCCGCCGAGGCGGACCTCGAGGCCCGTTGTGGCAAGAAGCTCGGCGACGCCTCCGACCCGCTGCTCGTGTCGGTTCGCTCGGGCGCTCCGTTCTCCATGCCCGGTATGATGGACACAGTCCTCAACCTGGGCCTCAATGACGATTCCGTTCAGGGCCTTATCGCCCAGACGCAAAACCCGCGTTTTGCCTGGGATAGCTACCGCCGCTTTATCCAGATGTTCTCCAACGTCGTCATGGGCGTCGACGCCGACCTGTTCGAGAACGCTCTGACCCAGGCACGCTTGGTCGCCGGCGTTCGCGTCGATTCCGAGCTTTCGGCCGAGGACCTGCAGGGGCTCGTCGAGACCTTCAAGGGGATCTTCTCCGACAACGTCGAGGCCGCCCTGTACCCCGAGCTCGAGGTCGCTGACGGCAAGCCCGTCTTCCCGCACGACCCGGAGCTCCAGCTGCGTCTTGCCATCCAGGCCGTCTTTGGCAGCTGGATGAACGAGCGCGCCTGCATCTACCGCAAGCAGCATGGTATCTCCGACGAACTCGGCACCGCCGTCAACGTTCAGGCTATGGCCTTTGGCAATAAGGGCGAGACCTCCGCGACCGGCGTCGCCTTCACGCGCAACCCGGCCGACGGCACCAAGGAGTTTTACGGCGACTTTCTGGTTAACGCCCAGGGCGAGGACGTCGTCGCCGGCATCCGCAATACCGAGCCCATCGCCGACCTCAAGACCACCCCGGGCCTCGAGTCTGCAGGTGAGGAGCTCGAGCGCGTGTTCCTGACCCTCGAGGATCATTATCGCGATATGTGCGATATCGAGTTCACCATCGAACAGGGCAAGCTCTGGATGCTCCAGACCCGCGTGGGCAAGCGTACCGCCACGGCCGCCCTGCGCATCGCCATCGAGATGGTCGAGGAGGGCCTGATCACGCGCGAGGAAGCCGTGGGGCGCATCGACCCCGCACAGCTCGATCAGCTCCTGCACCCGCAGTTCGATGCCTCCAAGAAGTATGAGGCACTTGCTACCGGCCTTAACGCCAGCCCCGGTGCCGCCGTGGGCGAGGTTGTGTTCTCGAGCGATGACGCCGTCGCGCGCGCCAACGAGGGTCACAAGGTTATCCTGGTTCGCTGGGAGACCAACCCCGACGATCTGAAGGGCATGGTCGCTGCCGAGGGCATCCTCACCAGCCATGGTGGCAAGACGAGCCACGCAGCCGTTATCGCCCGCGGCATGGGTACACCCTGCGTCTGCGGTGTCGAGCGCTTCCACATCGACGCCGCCGAGAAGGTCGTGCACATCGATGGCAGCGACCGCGTACTGCACGAGGGCGATGTCATCTCCATCGACGGCACCCAGGGCATCGTCGTCGACGGCGCGGTCGACCTGGTCTCTGCAGAGCTCACCGGCGATCTGGACACCATCCTGTCCTGGGCCGACGAGATTCGCCTGGACGAGACCTGTGGCCACGCCAACCATGTGCGCGTCAACGCCGACAACCCTGAGGATGCCGCACTCGCCCTCGAGTTTGGCGCCGAGGCCATCGGCCTGTGCCGCACCGAGCACATGTTCCTGGGCGATCGTAAGAACATCATCCAGAGCTTCATCCTGTCCGACGACGAGGCCGTGAAGCAGCAGGCCCTGGCCGACCTGCTCAAGGTCCAGACCGAGGACTTCCTAGCCATGTTCAAGACCATGTCCGGTCGCGATGTGGTCGTTCGCCTGCTTGATCCGCCGCTGCACGAGTTCCTGGATAATCCTCGCGAGCTCGAGGTCGCCATCACCAAGAAGGAGGCCGCCGGCGCTCCCGAGGAGGAGCTCACTGCCCTGCGCGCCCGCCTACGTCGCATTGACGGCATGGTCGAGTCCAACCCCATGCTGGGCTTGCGCGGCGTGCGCCTGTCCGTCGTCTTTAGCGATCTGCCTCTCATGCAGGTTCGCGCCGTCGCCACGGCTGCTGCCCGCCTTATCAAGGAGGGCGTCGACCCGCGCCCCGAGATCATGGTTCCGCTCGTCTCCATCACGGCCGAGCATGTTCAGACCCGCGAGGTCATTGAGCGCGTAATCGCCGAGGTTTCCGCTGAAGAGGGCGTTGAGCTCAACATTCCCGTGGGCACGATGCTCGAGCTGCCGCGCGCCTGCATGGTCGCCGACGAGATCGCCCATCACGCAGATTTCTTCTGCTTTGGCACCAACGACCTCACCCAGACGACCTTTGGCTTCTCGCGCGACGACGCCGAGGCCAAGTTCATCCCGCTGTACCTGCACAAGAAGATCCTGAAGGACAACCCCTTCGAGACCATCGATACGGCGGTGCTGGAGCTCGTGCGTATGGCCGTCGAAAAGGGTCGCGCCACCAACCCTGGCATGCACTTTGGCGTGTGCGGCGAGCACGGCGGCGACCCCAAGTCCATCAAGGGCCTGTTTAACGTGGCCGATGTGGACTATGTGTCCTGCTCGCCCTACCGCGTGCCCCTCGCGCGCCTAGCTGCCGCTCAGGCCAAGCTCGAGGCCAAGCGCAACGCCTAGCCCCCTTGCGCATCGACGCCTAGCGTAGCCCCCCTTCATGCCGCCCGTCTCATTCGTGAGACGGGCGGTTATCATGTGCGGGTTTTGTCTTTTTGTCTGCGCAAAAAATTGTTCTTGCAGCAGAAACCCGCGCGTGTATACTCGAATACGTTTGTTCAACTACGTGCCGGCCAAGGTGGTACGGCACCTCTAGAAGAGTAAGGAATTGCACATGGATTACATCCGCGCAATCGAGCGTCAGCAGATCCGCGAGGACATTCCTCAGGTTCGCGTCGCCGACAACGTCAAGGTTCACTACCGCATTAAGGAAGGCGACCGCGAGCGCATCCAGGTTTTCCAGGGCGACGTCATCCGCATGGCCGGCGCCGGTGCCCGCGAGACCTTCACCGTCCGCAAGATGTCCTTCGGTGTCGGTGTTGAGCGTACCTTCCCGCTTCACAGCCCCAAGATCGCCAAGCTCGAGGTCGTTCGTCATGGTCGCGTCCGTCGCGCCAAGCTGTACTACCTCCGCGACAAGGTGGGCAAGGCTGCTCGCATCCCCGAGAAGCGCTAAGAAGATCGCAGCGTCTGTCCACTCGTTTGGACACAAGGGTCACCTTCGGGTGGCCCTTCTTTTTATCTGATTTGCATGCAAGGAGGGCCTGGTATGGCCAACATGACGAGCTCGGTTTCGGCATCGCAGGTTGCTGGTGAGTTGGCGAGCGCTACGTTCGAGGAGATTCCCGCCCTCGTGGAGCATTATCGCGAGGACCCGCGCCAGCAGGTGATCAAGGCTTGTGAACGCGCCCTCAAACGCCATGACAAAGAGCTTGCCGAGCGCGAGCGCGTCAATGACATGTACGAGCTTATGCATCAGCTTGGCGGCGATGGGGTGGTCGTTGGTGTCGACGAGGTGGGCCGCGGATCGGTGGCCGGTCCTTTGACGGTATGCGCCGTCTGTCTTCCTATGGAGCCGCGCGTCTGGGGTATCAACGATTCCAAAAAGCTCACGCCCGCGCGCCGCGAGTTGCTCTCAGTGAAGATTGCCGAGGTGGCGACGGCGATCGGTTTTTGCCATATCGCGCCGAAGGATATCGATGAAATGGGCATGGCCCGTGCTATCCGTACTGCCGTTGCGGGCGCCGTGGCCGATACGGGACTTGAGCCCGACTGCGTCCTCATGGATGGTAACCCCTTGGGCGCCGTTCCTAACGAGCGCGATGTGGTGAAGGGCGATGCCAAAATCGCCTGCATCGCCGCGGCGTCCATCATGGCCAAGGTCACGCGTGACGAGATGATGGTCGAGTACGACGCCGAGTATCCCGAGTACCATCTGGCCGAGTCGAAGGGCTATGCAAGCCCCGAGCATATCGAGGCCATTCGCAAACATGGGCTTTGTCCACTGCACCGCGTGAGCTTTTGCGGAAACTTTCTGCAGACTGAGCGCCTTTTCTAGGTCAATTGTGGAGACAGGGACCTCTGGGGTTTTATAAACTTGCTGGTAACGGGCCGTATGCAACACCATTGCTGCGTACGGCCCGTTTTTTGACGGCATTTGGTCAGCTTTTGGTTTGCTTCCGGTACTTACCCGCATGAAAGGTGCCCTCATCATCGGGGCAATGCAGCGTGCGGGAAAGGAGACCCCATGAGTGCCGCAAGCAAAAAGAGCAAGACGCAGCAGCTCAAGGAGCGTTGGGAAAATGGCGAGCTCGACTGCGGGGCGATGACGCCCGAGTTTATCAAGGGGCTCAGTCCCCGCGAGCTGGGCATGCTGGGCGAGCTGATCGCAATCGATTACTTTAACGAGCGCGGCTACACCTTGCTGGAGCAGGGTTATCGTTGCTCCGAGGGCGAGGCCGATCTGGTGCTGCTCGATGAGCTCGACGATGTCGTGGTGATGGCCGAGGTCAAGACCAGACGCGTTGCGCTGGATTGCAGCACGCGGGTCTTTCCCGAGGAGGCTGTGGACGCCCGAAAGCAACGCCGCTATCGCCGCATCGCAAGTTGCTATCTCATGGAACATTATCCGCTCAAGGCGATTCGCTTCGATGCCGTGGGTGTCACCATTCGCGGTGGGCATATCGCCGAGATCGGGCATCAGTACAACGCGTTCGATTGGCAGGTGTCGTGATGGCGTTCGAGACGTTTGCCGTTCACGCGGCCTGCATCCGTGGCGTCGAGGCGATTCACGTCACGGTCGAGGTCTCGCTTGCCGGCGGCGTTCCGGGCATTCAGATGCTCGGCATTCCGAGTATGGAGGTGATGGAGTCACGCGGTCGTATTCGCTGCGCGATGCGCTCCGCCGGGTTTGAAATCCCGCGCTCGGGCATTACGGTCAATCTGGCGCCTGGCGATATTCGCAAGACCGGTAGCGGCTTTGATCTGCCCATCGCCATCGCGGTATTGGCGGCCGATGGTCAGATTCCCCGCGACAACCTCGATCGTTGTCTTATCGCAGGTGAGCTTGGCTTGGACGGTACGGTGCTTCCTGTCAAGGGCGAGGTGGCGTTTCAGCTATTGGCGCGTGATATGGGGCTGTCTTTTATCGCCGGCAGGTCAGACCAGCATGTGCCACTCGCGGGCGTGGATTGTGGATTCATCGATCATTTGTCTCAGCTTGCCCATGGCATGGGCGATGCCGCGCGGCACTACTTGGATTCTGAAGTGCTCGAGGCGACCTTTGAGCCCGAGCTCGACTATGCCGACGTACTGGGGCAGGAGGTCGCCAAGCGCGGCATGGCGCTTGCGGCGGCAGGAGAACTCGGCTTGCTCATGATCGGGTCCCCGGGATCGGGCAAGACGATGCTCGCGCGTCGTATGACCGGCATCCTGCCCGAGCTTTCCGTTGAGGATCAACAGGAGGCGCTGTGCATCCATTCGGTTTTGGGTGAGAACATTGATGGCTTGTTGGCGGGGCACCGGCCCTTCCGCAGTCCCCATCACAGTATTTCGACCGCAGGTCTTATCGGCGGTGGGCGCCCGGTGCATCCGGGTGAGATCAGCCTGGCTCATGGCGGCGTGCTCTTTTTGGACGAGCTTGCCGAGTTTCCCACGAGTGTGCTGCAGACGCTGCGTCAGCCCATCGAGCGCGGCTATGTGAGGATCGTGCGCGTCGACGGGGCCTTTACCTTCCCGTCGCGCTTTCAGCTGCTGGCTGCGAGCAATCCCTGTCCCTGCGGCTTTTTGGGCGACCGTGAGGTGCCATGCCGCTGCTCGGCGGCGATGGTCGAGCGCTATCGGTCAAAGCTGCGCGGTCCTTTGGCCGACCGTATCGACATGATGATCGATGTGACCCGTCCCGACCCTCAGGTGATTATCGAGGGTGCGGAGGGTATGTCGTCTGCCGAGTTACGTGACTACGTTGTGCGCGGTCGCGCTTTTCGCGCTTGGCGCGAATCCCGTATGGACGATGCGGATGCCGAGGCCGAGGATGACGAGACACGGTCCATTGACGGCGTCGTTTCGACCTTTGAGCTCGATGATGCGGCGGAGAAGTGTGTGCTCGGCCTGTCGAAGCGCACGCATCTCACGGGCCGCGGCATCGTGCGCCTGGTGCGTATCGCGCGTACCATCGCCGACGTCGCCGAGAGCGAGCAAGTGACGCAGGACCACGTGCTCGAGGCGGCGATGTACCAGGGAAGGAGGGACCAATGATGGCCGAGGGGACCTTCGAGCTGCATCCAGGTGACGCGTTGTATCCCGAGACCGTTTTGGAGCTTTCTGATGTACCCCAGACACTCTATGTGCGCGGCAACCCCGAGGTGCTTTCGACGCCCGCGCTCTCCATCATCGGCGCGCGCAAGGCCTCTCCGTATGGTCTTGCCGTGGCAGAGCTTGCGGCAAAGGTTGCGGTCGAGGCGGGCGTGACGGTAGTTTCGGGCGGCGCGGTCGGTTGTGACCAGGCCTCGGGTTGGGCTGCGGTCAATGCCGGCGGCAAACACGTCGTGGTGCTGGGGACGGGCGCCGACGTGGTCTACCCGCGTTCGAGCGCGGGGCTTATTACGCGCACGCTCGATACGGGTGGCGCGGTCGTGTCGATCTCTCCGTGGGGCATGGGTCCGCGCAAGTTTGCCTTTCCGCGCCGCAATCGCGTAATCGCGGCCCTGTCGCAAGCCCTCTTTGTATCCGAGGCGGGTATGCCTTCCGGGACGTTTTCTACAGCCGAGGCTGCTATGGATTTGGGGCGAGAACTTCTTGCCGTGCCAGGGTCGATCCTATCGCCCGAGTCGCGTGGCACGAATTACCTCATTGCGAACGGTGCCTGCTGCATCATCGACGAGGAATCTATCGAGATGGCTATTTCACGCATCTACGGCACCCTGCGCTACTCGCGCCCCGATGCTCCCGGCATTGCCGACCTGGATCAAACACAGCAGACCGTGATGCATGCGCTCATCGCCTCTCCGCTCAAGGTCGACGACATCGCGGCGCTCGTCTCGCTCGATGCCGTCGGCGTACTCAAACTCCTGGGTTCGCTTGAGCTCGAGGGTCTTATCGAGCGCATGATGGATGGAAGGTATGCGCCCTCCAAGTTTGCCCTTCACGCTCAGACACCCTTCGGTCACAATGGAAAACATGTCAATTAGAAAGGTGTTTGCAGATGCTGTTTGATCAGGTGACGGTTATCGGTGGCGGTCTGGCGGGTTCGGAGTGCGCGATTCAGCTTGCAGATCGCGGGTTCGCCGTAAAGCTGTGCGAGATGCGCCCCCAGGTTAGCTCCCCGGCCCACCATACCGATCACCTGGCAGAGCTCGTCTGTTCCAATTCGTTTAAGTCGACCCGTCCGGATTCCGCGGCTGGTTTGCTGAAGGCCGAGCTTGAGCGCATGGGTTCAGTCCTGCTCGATTGCGCCCATCGCGCGGCTGTTCCCGCCGGCGGTGCCCTGGCGGTCGACCGCGTCAAGTTTTCCGAGCTTGTCGAGGCCGAGGTTGCCGCCCGTCCCAATATCGAGATCATTCACGGCGAGGTCACGCAGATTCCCGAAGGTCACGTGGTCATTGCCGCCGGCCCCTTGTGCTCGCCGGCGCTGAGCGAAGAGGTCATGAAGCTCGTCGGTGGCAACGCCCTTGCGTTCTTCGATGCCGCGGCGCCGATCGTCGATGCCTCCACGCTCGATATGGACGTGCTGTTCTCGCAGTCGCGCTACGAGGAGCAGGGGAGCGGCGACTATCTCAACGCTCCGCTCAACAAGGAGGAGTACGAGGTCTTTATCGAGGCGCTTACCACGGCCGACCGCGTGGTGCTCAAGGACTTTGAGGGCGGCGATCTGTTCCAGGCCTGCCAGCCTGCCGAGGAAGTTGCGCGCACCGGCAAGGACGCCATTCGCTTTGGCGCCATGAAGCCCGTCGGCCTCACCGATCCGCGAACCGGTCGTCGTCCCTGGGCGGCGATTCAGCTGCGTGCCGAGAATAAGGAGAAGACCGCCTATAACCTGGTGGGCTTCCAGACCAACTTGACCTTTGGCGAGCAGAAGCGCGTCTTCCATATGGTGCCGGGCCTGGAGAACGCTGAGTTCTTCCGCTACGGTGTCATGCACCGCAATACCTTTGTCGACGCCCCGCACGTGCTCGATGGCACCTTTGCCGTGCCCGGTACCGGCGTGCGCCTGGCCGGTCAGATCACCGGCACCGAGGGGTACATGGAAGCCGTGGCGACCGGTCTGCTCGCGGCGCTCAACACCTATGCCGAGGCTATCGGTGTCGCGGGCGTCGAATTGCCGCGCGTGGGCGCCCTGGGTGCGCTCGTGGGCTATGCGACCGATCCTGCCACCGTGGGCTATCAACCTATGCATGTCAACTTTGGCCTGGTGCCGCCACTCGAGGATGGTAAGCGCCGCAGCAAGCGCGACCGCTACCAGGCCTATGCGGACCGTGCGCTCGAGGCCCTTGATGCCTATCTGGCCACTCGTCCTGATCTGTTTGGAGGCGACCGGTCATAGCCTTTGACCTGTACGACACCGTCGACTCGTTTATCGCCTATATCGCACGTGTCGAGGGGCTTTCTCCCAATACGGTGACGGCCTATGGCTCGAGGCTGGAGCGCTTTGCTGCCTGGTGCGAGCGCGAGGATATCGATGCTTTCGCTGCCGACGTGCGCACCATTCGTCGCTATCTTGCCGAGCTTTCGCGTGAGCAGGTGGCTCCCCGAACGCTTGCGGCGCATCTGTCGGCTATCCGATCGCTCTATCGATGGATGGCTGCCGAGGGGGTCGTGGAGGGCGATGCAGTCTCGGCGATCGCATCGCCCAAGCTGCCGCGTGACCTGCCGGGCGTCCTTACGACCAAGCAGGTCGAGGCGCTGCTCAAGACGCCTGATACCTCAACACCCGCGGGACTGCGCGATGCGGCGATGCTCGAGCTGCTCTATGCCTCGGGCGCCCGTATCTCTGAGCTCGCAGCACTCAATGTGGAGTCCATTGCGTGGTCCGAACGCACGCTGCGCCTGTGGGGCAAGGGGAGCAAAGAACGTATCGTCCCTCTGTATCGTCGTGCGCTCGAGGCGACGCGTCTCTATATTGAGGAGGGGAGGCCGGAGTTGCTCGCTCAGGCAAAGCGTCGTGACCCCGTTACCGGGCCGCATCCGCTGCTTATATCGGCGCGCGGTAATCGCATGAGTGCCGCCATGCTCAGGCGGCGGTTTCATACGCTGGCGACGCTCGCCGGCATGCCTGCCGACATCGCCCCGCATGCGATGCGCCATACCTTTGCGACCGACTTGCTCGAGGGCGGTGCGGACCTGCGCTCGGTTCAAGAGCTGCTGGGCCATGCGAGCCTGTCCACGACGCAGATCTACACGCATCTCACACCCGATCGGCTTAAGCGGGCTGTGGCTCAAGCCCATCCCCGCGGCGAATAGTGGCTGGGACGTCCCGCGCCGCGCTCAGGTGTGTGGTTTTGATTGCGGGTTGGCAGGAAGATGCATTCCTGCTATCATTCATCGGGTTGCTTCACGGCAACAGGTTTTTATCACGCACGCGCGGCTACTTCATACCGTGGTGCCCGGGCTTTGGTAGCACATGTCCGGGTTGGTTTTGGAGGATGACCCCGCGCGGAGGCAAACCACAGGAGGTTTAACATGGCTACCAAGATTAATATCCGCACCCTGCTCGAGGCCGGCTGCCACTTCGGTCACCAGACCCGTCGCTGGAACCCCAAGATGAAGCCGTTCATCTTCGGTGAGCGCAACGGCATCTACATCCTCGACCTCAAGCAGACCATCCTCGACGCCGATCAGGCCTACACCTTCGTCAAGAACGTCGCCAAGGGCGGCAATGTGCTGTTCGTCGGCACCAAGAAGCAGGCTCAGGAGGCCGTCAAGAACGCTGCTGAGCGCGCCAACATGCCTTACATCAACCAGCGTTGGCTCGGCGGTATGCTGACCAACTTCGTCACCATCCGCTCCCGCATCAACCGCATGGAGGAGCTCGAGGCCATGGTCGAGGACGGCCGCATGGCAGTGCTCCCCAAGAAGGAGCAGGCTGTGCTCGGCAAGGAGCTCACCAAGCTCCAGACCAACCTCGGTGGTGCCCGCGACATGAAGGGTCTGCCCCAGGCTCTCTTCGTCATCGACACCAAGCGCGAGGAGAACGCCATCAAGGAGGCTCAGCGCCTGAACATCCCCGTCGTCGCTCTGATCGACACCAACTCCGATCCCGACGAGGTCGAGTACGGCATCCCCTGCAACGATGACGCTATCTCTGCTGTCACCCTTATGTGCGAGCTCATGGCTGACGCCTGCCTCGCTGGCTCCGGCAAGGAGCAGGTCTCCGAGGCCGAGATGGCCGCTGAGCCCAAGGCCGAGTAAATCAGTCTTAGTTAATTCTTTTTCATCTCTTTGAAAGGAACCACAATGGCCCAGATTACCGCCGCTATGGTCAAGCAGCTCCGCGAGATGACCGACTCCCCGATGATGGAGTGCAAGAAGGCTCTCGTCGAGGCTGACGGCGACATGGACGCCGCTGTCGACGTTCTGCGTAAGAACGGTCTTGCCAAGGCTGCCAAGAAGGCTGGCCGTGAGACCAACGAGGGCGCTGTCGCCGCGTTCGTCTCCGAGGATGGCAAGACCGGTGCTCTGCTCGAGCTCTCCTGCGAGACCGACTTCGTTGGCTCCAACGCCAAGTTCACCGGCTTTGCTTCTAAGGTCGCTGAGGTTGTCGCTACCACCGAGCCTGCTGACGTCGACGCTCTGCTCGAGAAGCCGATGGGCGAGGAGACCGTTTCCTCCGAGCTCACCGAGATGATTCACATCATGGGCGAGAACATGAAGATCTCCCGCTTCGCTGCCCGCAAGGCCGAGAACGGCGCGCTCGCTTCTTACATCCACATGGGTGGTAAGATCGGCGTCCTCGTCGAGTTCGCCTTCGAGAAGGCCGAGACCGCTCAGGCTGAGTCCTTCAAGACCTTCGCTCACGACGTTGCCCTTCAGGTTGCCGCCGTCGCCCCGATCTGCGCTACCCGCGATCAGGTTCCGGCCGAGACCGTCGAGCACGAGAAGCAGATCTACATGGCCCAGGCTGCCGAGTCCGGCAAGCCCGAGGCTATCCAGGAGAAGATGGCTGTTGGCCGTCTGGAGAAGTTCTACAAGCAGTCCGTGCTCACCGAGCAGGAGTTCATCAAGGACAGCTCCCTCACCATCAAGAAGTACGCTGAGCAGGTCTCCAAGGAGCTCGGCGACACCATTACCGTCGTTGCCTTTGACCGTCTGGTCCGTGGCGAGTAAATAAGCTCTTGTAGCTGGTAATGAGCAGGCTGTGGGTTTTACTCACAGCCTGCTTTTTCATGGCTCTTATCAGAGCCTTTGATATCATATTGAGAGTCTAATTAAAGGAGGATCGCTTTGTCCGACATCCGATATAAACGAGTGCTTCTTAAGCTTTCCGGCGAAGCGCTGATGGGCGACGGCCAATATGGCATCGACCCCAAGGTTACCGATCATCTTGCCAAGCAGGTCAAGGAGCTGCTCGCCGTTGGCCATGAGGTCGGCGTCGTTGTCGGCGGCGGCAATATTTTCCGCGGCATGGCAGGCGCTGCCGGTGGCATGGAGCGTGCTCAGGCCGACTACATGGGCATGCTCGCGACCGTTATGAACGCGCTCGCCCTGCAGGATGCTTTTGAGCATAACGACGTTCCCTGCCGTGTGATGAGCGCTATCCAGATGAACGAGATCTGCGAGCCCTATATTCGCCGTCGCGCCATCAACCACCTTTCCAAGGGCAACGTCGTTATTTTTGCCGCCGGTTCGGGCAATCCGTACTTTACGACCGACACCGCCGCGGCTCTTCGTGCGTGCGAGATCGGCGCCGAGATTCTGATTAAAGCCACCAAGGTTGACGGCATCTACGACAAGGATCCCGTCAAGTGCGCCGATGCCGTCCGTTTTGACAAGATTACCTATCACGAGGTTCTCGTTCGCGGTCTGCAGGTTATGGATTCCACAGCTACGGCCCTGTGCCAGGATAACCGTATGCCTATTTTGGTCCTCAACATCGATGGCGAGGACACCGTCAAGCGCGCGCTCGCGGGTGAGCCCGTCGGCACGCTCGTCTATCAGGAGGATTAAGCATGGCAGAGAACATCACCGCCCATATGGACAAGTCGCTCGAGTCCCTCAAGCATAACTTCTCCAAGGTCCGTACCGGTCGTGCCAACGCCAACATTCTGTCCGACATCACCGTCGATTATTACGGTGTCCCCACGCCGGTCACGCAGGTTGCCGCCGTCAAGACCCCCGAGGCTCACATGCTGCTCATCGAGCCGTGGGATAAGGCGCTCATCAATGCTATCGTCAAGGCCATCGGCGCTTCCGATCTGGGTATTACCCCCAACTCCGATGGCACCGTCGTTCGTCTTCCGTTCCCGGCTCCCACTGAGGAGCGCCGTCGCGAGCTCGTCAAGGAGTGCCGCGAGTACGCCGAGCAGGCCAAGGTGTCTATCCGTAACATCCGTCGCGACTTCAACAACAAGCTCGAGCGCGATGAGGAGCTCACCGAGGACGACGTACGTCGCGAGCAGGCCAAGGTCCAGAAGCATACCGATGAGTATGTCGCCAAGGTCGAGGAGCTTCTGAAGGAAAAAGAAGCCGAGGTCATGGAGATCTAAGGTGCAATACGACGAGCATAAACTGGTCGAGTACTTTGCCGACGCCCCTGCGGGCGTCGGTTTTTCCGACCTTGACCTCAATAACATTCCGCACCATATCTCGTGCATCATGGACGGCAACGGTCGTTGGGCCACGTCGCGCGGTCTTGCACGCACCGAGGGCCACAAGGCGGGTATCGTCTCGCTGCGCGAGATCATTACCGCCTGCGTGCGCCTGGGTGTCGACGTGCTTTCGGCCTATGCATTTTCGACCGAAAACTGGAATCGACCGCAGCACGAAGTCAACGTTCTGATGCACCTGTTTGCCAAGACGTTTATCGACGAGCTGCCGCTTCTGAAGCGCGAAAATGTGCGCGTAGTCTTTTTGGGTGACATTTCCGCGCTGCCCAAGAAGACTCGCGACGTTTTTGAGCGCGGTCTTGCCGAGTGCGCCGATCACACCGGTATGACGCTGGCGCTTGCCGTCAACTACGGCGCGCGTGCCGAGATTACCCGCGCTGTCCGTCAGATCGCATCCGACGCTGCCGCCGGTAAGATCGATCCTGCCGCAATTGATGACGACATGGTGGCTTCCCACCTCTATACCGCCGGTCTTCCCGATCCCGAACTTGTGATTCGCACCTCTGGTGAGCTGCGCCTTTCGAACTATCTGCTGTGGCAGGTGGCTTATTCCGAATTCTACGTCACCGATACCTATTGGCCCGACTTTGATCGTTGGGGCCTTGTCGACGCCATTTTGGCCTATCAGGGCCGTGACCGTAGGTTTGGTGGACTGAGCAAGACCGAGGAGGCTTAATCGTGTCCGATCGTCCCAAGGCATCTGCTCCCAAGACGCCAGTTTCCGCGGCGCCTGCGCGCAAGGCTGCCACTGCGGGAGCGCCTGCAGCGAAGAGCGGCACCGGTTCGTGGCTGGCGGGCTTTATTACCCGTGCCGCCGCCGGTATCGTCTACGCCGTTGTCTTTATCCTGTGCCTGGTTTTGGGTATCGTGCCCACGGCCATCTTTGTTTCTGTCATGAGCGGTCTGTGCTGCTATGAGTTTTTCCGTATGACAAGGCTCGATGGCAAGATGGCTAACGAACGCATGGGTATCGCTGCCGCCGTACTCTTTCCGCTGTCGGCGTTGGGCGATTCGATGTTGCTGAATGCCCTGCTTTTTGCCTTGATGCTCGCTGTGGGCATTTGGTATGTCTGGTCGCCGCGTACCCGCATCTCTGATGTGGCCGTGACGCTCATGGGTCCCATCTACACTGGCTTTATGCTGTCGGCTATCGTGCTGCTGCGCGATGCCGTGCCCGGTTTTGCCGGCGCCCTGCTTTCAGTGGGCGTTTGCGCGTCCCTTTGGGTCTCCGATTCGTTTGCCTACATCGTGGGCAGCCGTATCGGCAAGCACAAGATGGTTCCCAAGATCTCCCCCAAAAAGAGCTGGGAGGGGTTTGCCGGCGGCATCTTGGGCTCGGTTTTGATTTGGCTCATCCTGTGGGCGACGCACTTCTACAAGCTCAGCCTGCCCTATGCGCTGCTATGCGGCGTGGTCGTGTCCATTCTGGGCGTTATCGGCGACCTTATCGAGTCGCGCATCAAGCGCGGTGTGGGCGTCAAGGATTCCGGCAACCTTATCCCGGGCCACGGCGGAATGCTCGATCGTAGCGATTCGCTTATCTTCGGTTCCATCACCGCACAGCTGTTGCTGATGATCGGAGGCGTGCTGTAATGTCCTTCCAGACGACGTATGGCCCCGATGGACGCCTTCGCGTTGCCATCCTGGGTTGTACGGGCTCTATCGGCACCCAGGCGCTCGATGTGTGCCGCCAGCATGCCGATCGCCTGCAGGTGACGGCGCTGTCCGTTAATTCCAGCACCTCGGAGCTCGTTGCCGCTGCCCGCGAGTTCTCGGTTCCGGCGGTTGCCGTTGCCGATGTCGCTCATGGCGATGACGCCGTGCTGCAGGAGTTGCCCGAGGGCACACAGCTCGGCGTTGGCGCGCAGGCGGTTTGCGAGCTCGCGCGTCGCGACGATGTCGACTGCGTGCTCGTCGCTATTGTGGGCGCCGCCGGTCTCGAGGCGAGCCATGCGGCCTTGACCTCGAATAAGCGCCTTGCCCTTGCCAACAAGGAGTCCCTCGTCGTCGGTGGCGACTTGCTTATGCCGTTGGCGCAACCGGGCCAGCTTATTCCGGTCGACTCTGAGCATTCCGCCATCTACCAGTGCTATCTGGGGGAGAACCCGCGCGAGGCCCACTGCATTTGGCTCACCTGCTCGGGTGGTCCGTTCTTTGGCCGCACGCGCGACGAGCTCGATCGCGTGACGCGTGCCGATGCCCTCGCGCATCCCACGTGGGCCATGGGTGCCAAGATCACCATTGACTCCGCCACCCTCATGAACAAGGGCCTGGAGCGCATTGAGGCCATGCATCTGTTTAACTGCGACCTCGATTTCATTAACGTGGTCGTGCAGCGTCAGTCCAAGATTCACTCTATGGTCGAGTTCGCCGACGGCTCCGTGATGGCGCATCTCGGTGCATCCGACATGCGTATTCCCATCCAGTTCGCGTTCTCGTATCCCGAGCGTTGGGATACTCCGGCGCCTCGTATCGATTTCCGCGAGCTGGGGCAGCTCACGTTTGATGCTGCCGACATGGATACCTTCCGCTGTCTGGCACTGGCCGAGCGTGCCGGCAAGACGGGTGGCACCATGCCGTGCGTGCTCAATGCCGCCAACGAGGTCGCCGTCGATGCCTTCCTGCACGATGGCTGCAGCTTTACCGATATCGATCGCATTGTGGAATCCTGCATGGACGCCCACGATATGCAGGTGGTCGATTCGTTTGAGCAGCTTCGCGACATCGATGCGTGGGCGCGTGAAAAGGCTGCGCAGGTGCTCGCCGCAACCCGTTCCTAACCCATAAGGATTGCTTTTTCGTTTTATGGATACTGTTCTGAGCGTTCTCTCATCGGTCTTTTGGGGCCTGCTGATGCTTTCCGTCCTCGTGTTTTTGCACGAGGGCGGCCACTTTTTGGCGGCGCGTGCCTGCGGCGTCCGTGTGACCGAGTTCTTTTTGGGTCTGCCGTGCCACTTTGACATCCATTACACGTCGCGTCGCATTGGAACCAAGTTTGGCGTGACCCCGCTGCTGCTGGGTGGCTACGCTGCCATCTGCGGTATGGATCCGACCGATGTTTCGTGCGCCGACCGCGTGCTCGCGGCTATCTATCGTCATGGTCGCGTGACCGTGGCCGACCTTGCTGTCGAGCTCGAGCTTTCCGAGGAGGATGTGCTCGAGGCATGCGCCCTTTTGCTGGGCTGGGGCTCCATCGCGCCCTGGTATGAGGAAGGGGAGAAGCCCTCGCCGAGCTACTATCCCACCAAATATCAGACGTTGCCGCGAGACAAGGCAGGCTATACCACCTTTGATGGTCGCCGTTTCGATCGCGAACATGCGACTGCCGAGGGCGATGTGTGGGAGCTGCCGTGCGGCGAGGCCGAGTTCCTTGCGCAAGAGCGCTCGCACACCTATCTTGGCCAAGGCTTTCTCAAGCGCGCCTTTATGCTGCTCGCGGGCATTATCGTCAATATCTTGACGGGTTTTTTGCTCCTTATGAGCATCTATTCCATTGCGGGTGTCACCGTGCCGATGGATACCAACGTGATCGGTCAGGTTGACGAGGGGTCTATTGCCGCCAAGGCGGGTATCGAGGGCGGTGACGCGATCCTTTCGGTTGACGGTGTCTCATGTTCCACTTGGATGGATGTCTACGATGCCATCGGCAAGGCTGCCGGTAAGGACGATATCGCCATCGAGTACGAGCGTGACGGCAAGCAGCATTCGACCACGGTTGCGCTCAAAGAGGACGAGCGCCTAGGTGTGTATGCCTCTACGCAGGTGGTCCGTTTAGACCCCATCACGTCGGCTCGCCTGTCGTTCTCCTATGTCGTGCAGACAGCGGATGGCGTGATGCGCCTGCTCCAGCCGCAGCATACGATGGAGATTCTCGATCAGTCTTCTTCGATCGTGGGTATTAGCGTTATGTCCTCACAGGCCGCTGCTGCCGGCCCTGCCACGTTCCTTTCCTTTGCCGCCCTCATTTCGTTCTCGCTTGGCTTTATGAACCTGCTGCCCATCCCACCACTCGATGGCGGCAAGCTGGTCATCGAGATCATTCAAAAGATTGCGGGCCGCGAGCTGCCGCTCAAAGTGCAGACAATCGTCAGCTATGTCGGCATCGCGCTCTTTGCACTGCTGTTTGTCTATATGCTTCGTTCCGACATCCTTCGATTTATTCTGTAGGGGAGTGTTTGGATTGTCTTTATCCCATCCTTTGCCTCGCGAGTTGACGCGCCCCGTGCATGTGGGCGGCGTGCAGATCGGTGGTGGCGCTCCGGTCGTGGTTCAGTCTATGACCTGCACCGATACTGCTGATGCCCAGGCAACGCTTGCGCAAGTGTGCGCGTTGGCGCAGGCTGGCTGCGATATCGTGCGCGTGAGCGTGCCTACCGAGGCTGCGCTCGAGGGCTTTCGCACGATTTGTGCCGAGTCTCCGGTGCCAATCGTCGCCGATATCCATTTTAACCATAAGCTTGCCATTGGCGCTGTCGAGGCTGGTGCCTCTAAGCTGCGCATCAACCCCGGCAATATCGGCGATTGGGCTAAGGTCGATGCCGTCATCGATGCCGCGGGTGCCGCGGGCTGCGCGATTCGCATTGGCGTGAACGCGGGCTCGCTTGAGCAAGATATTGCCGAGCGCGACGACCTCACGCAGCCCGAAAAGCTCGTGATGTCGAGCGAACGCTTTGTGCGGCACTTTGAGGACCGTGGGTTTACCAACATCGTGCTATCCGCCAAGGCCCATAGCGTACAGACGACACTTGATACCTATCGCGCCCTGTCGCGCGAGATACCGCATGTTCCGCTCCACCTGGGCGTGACGGAGGCGGGGACCAAGCTTCAGGGCACCATCAAGAGCTCTGTAGGCTTGGGTATCTTGCTTTCCGAAGGCATCGGTGACACCATGCGTGTGTCGCTCACGGCCGATCCGGTTGAGGAGCCGCCGGTCGCCTGGGGAATTCTACAGTCGCTGGGCCTGCGTCGCCGTGGTCCCGAGATTGTCTCGTGCCCCACGTGCGCCCGCTGCCAGGTTAACCTGATTCCCATCGCCGAGGAGGTCACCGAGCGGCTTAAGAACTATTCCGCGCCGCTTTCGATCGCCGTGATGGGATGTGCGGTCAACGGCCCCGGAGAGGCATCTGACGCCGACCTGGGTGTTGCCTGCGGACGTGGTCAGGGTCTGCTCTTTTCGCATGGCCAGATCATTGGTAAAGTAGCTGAGGATCAAATTGTCGACGCGCTTATGGCCGAGGTCGACAAACTTATTGAGGAGAAATAAATGACCCGAGCAATGTATATGTCTAAGCTCTATGCGCCGACGCTCAAAGAGGATCCGGCGGATGCCGAGCTAGCGAGCCACCGTCTGCTGCTTCGCGCTGGCATGATCCGCAAGGAGGCCGCCGGCCTGTATTCCTATCTGCCGCTCGCTTGGCGCTCGATCCGCAAGATCGAGAACATCGTGCGCGACGAGATGGATGCCGCCGGTGCTCAGGAGCTCATGATGCCCATCATGGTCGATGCCGAGCTGTGGCGTGAGTCCGGCCGTATCGATGCCTATGGCAAGGAGCTTGTGCGCTTTGATGACCGCCACGGCCGCGAGTTTGTGCTCGGACCCACGCACGAGGAGACCGTGACTGCCCTGGTGCGCAATGAGTTGCGTTCCTACAAGCAGCTGCCAGTGAACCTCTATCACATCCAGGATAAGTTCCGCGACGAGTTCCGTCCCCGTTTTGGCCTGATGCGCGGTCGCGAGTTCATCATGAAGGACGCCTACAGCTTCTCTGCTACGCAGGAGAGCCTGCAGGGGGAGTACGACAAGATGAAGCAGGCCTATGCCAACATTTGCGAGCGCTGCTACATCAAGGCTCTGCCCGTTGTCGCCGACTCCGGCGAGATCGGTGGCGATACCTCCGTCGAGTACATGGCTTTGGCCGACGCTGGCGAGGCTTCGCTCGTCTACTGCGACGATTGCGGCTTCGCTGCCGACGATGAGGCCGCAAGCACCAAGGTCGTTGTGACCGAGGGTCCTGGCGACGGTACGCTTACCAAGGTCGAGACTCCGGGCATGGGCACCATCGAGGCCGTTGCAAAGTTCTTCGGCTTCCCCGAGAACGGCACGCGCAAGTCTCTGGCACTCCTCGACGCCGAGGGCAAGCCCGTCGTGGCCATTGTTCCGGGCGACCACGAGCTCAACGATTGCAAGGCCGAGCATGTCTTTGGCAAGGGCTATCGCATGATGACTGATGAGGAGCTCCAGACCTACGGTCTGCATAAGGGCTTTATCGGACCGGTTAACCTGCCCGAGGGCATTCGCCTGGTGTGCGACGAGAGCCTGCGCGAGTCCAAGCAGTGGGCCTGCGGTGCCAACGAGGTCGATTATCACTTTACCGGTGCCTGCCCCGAGCGCGACTTTACCGTCGACGAGTGGGCCGACCTGGTAACCGTCGTTGCCGGCGATCCCTGCCCGCACTGCGGCAAGCCGCTCTCTGCTGCTCGCGGCATCGAGGTCTCGCAGGTCTTCCAGCTGGGTACCAAGTATTCCGAGGCCATGGGCGCCACCTTTATGGACGAGGACGGCAAGGAGAAGCCGCTTATCATGGGTTGCTACGGCGTTGGTGTGTCCCGCTCGCTTGCTGCCGTCGTGGAGCAGCACAACGACGAACACGGCATCGTCTGGCCGGTCTCCGTTGCCCCGTACGAGGTCGCGGTGATTCCGCTCGATCCCAAGAAGGAGGAGTGCGCTAACGTTTGCGACCAAATCGTCGAGGGCCTGTGCGCCGAGGGTATCGAGGTTGTCGTCGATGACCGTGACGAGCGTCCTGGCTTTAAGTTTGCCGATAACGACCTCATGGGCTTCCCGTATCAGGTCGTGCTTGGCAAGCGTGGCCTCAAGAATGGTACTGTGGAGCTCAAGGACCGTGCCACGGGCGAGCGTGAGGACGTGGCGATCGACGAGGTCGTCGCCAAGATTGCCGAGCTTGTTAAGGCGGCCCGCCGTTAATCGACGTTTCTGCTATTAGATGTAATTGCGGGGCTGCTCCGTATCTCTCTTAGGATGAGATGCGGAGCAGTCTATTTTGTTGGAATAAACTCGATGGGTAAAGAAAACCCCACAGCCTATATGAGCTGCGGGGTTTTCTTGTGCCTCCGATGCGAAATAAATCGCTCAGATATTACTGATAATCGACGACGTCGATCCAGTTCTTCAGGAACTCATCGTTCACGTTGCGCTTACGAGCGAGCTCGGAAGCGGCGACGATGCTCGTCCACTGACGCACGACCTGCATGGGCATATCGGCGCGGTCGCAGTAGAGCTCCAAGTAGGCCTCAGCCTGGTCCTTGCTGTTGAGGGCGAAGAGCAGGTAGGTGGTGGCAACGTCGGCAGCAGGGGAGCCCTGGGTGGCGTGTGCCCAGTCGCACACATAGAGCTGGCCGTCGTCGCCGACGATGACGTTGGAGGGGTTGAAGTCGCCGTGGCAGACCTTGAACTCCTTGGTCATGCCGTCCAGACGCTCCTGAAGGTTGTAGCGCGTGGTGGCATTGAGCTGATCAAGGCTGTCGATCATGCGGGCGAACTTGTCGCGCTGACGGTTGAGCAGCGGGGAGGTATAGCCGTGGATCTCGATCTGGAGGTCGACGAACATCTCGAGATACTCACCAAAGCGCTGGGGCTCAGCAGTCATCTTCTCGGCAAGGGTGGTGCCCGGAACCTTCTCGGTCACGAGCGCCCAGCCGTTGGCGTTCTCGAGCTGGGAAACCTCGAGAGCCTTGGGGCTGCGGATGCCGCACTCATTGATGCGGGCAAGATTCAAAGCCTCGTTGAACACGTCGGAGACAGGCTTGGTCTCGTTAAAGACCTTGACGATCTTGTCGCCCAGGTCGTAAACGACCTTGTTGCCACGGCGGACGAGCTCGGTCTTGGAATCGGGTAGCAGCATGGTTGCATCCTTTCAACGATGCGATAGAAGCGACGGCGGGGATGTGTGAAACACCCGTGCACCCCCGCCGTTAAAAACCGTGCTAAAACTAGCAGACGGCGTAGTCCTGAGGCTCGCGGCCGTAGTAGGCGTCCAGGTAGAGCTCCTTGATCTCGCTCATGAGCGGGTAGCGCGGGTTTGCGCCGGTGCACTGGTCGTTGAATGCCTGCTCGGTCATCTCGTCGAGGGTGTCGAGGAAGTACTGCTCGTCAACACCGTAGTCGGCGATGGTCTTCTTGACGCCGATGAAGTCCTTGAGCTCCTCGAGCTTCGTGATGAAGTTCTCGAAGACCTCCTTGTCGTCCTTGCCCTCGATGCCGCAGTACTTGGCCATCTCGGCGTAGTTGTGCAGCGCGTTGGGGTAAGGATACTGGGAGAAGGTACCCATCTTGACGGGAGCCTCGGCGGCGTTGTAGCGCATAACGCGGGTCAGGATGACGGCGTTGGCGAGGCCGTGGGGCAGGTGATGGAAGGCGCCGAGCTTGTGAGCCATGGAGTGGTTGAGGCCCAGGAAGGCGTTGGCGAAGGCCATGCCGGCCATGCAAGAGGCGTTGTGCATCTCCTCGCGGGCATGCGGGTCCTTGGCGCCGTTCGTGAAGCTGGAGGGCAGGTTCTCGAAGACGAGCTTAGCAGCGCGCTCGGAGAGGCCCTTGGTGTAGTCGGAAGCCATGATGGAGACGTAGGACTCGATGGCGTGGGTCATGACGTCGATGCCGGAGGCAGCGGTCAGGCCGCGCGGGGCGGTCATGCAGTTGTCGGCGTCGACGATAGCCATGTTGGGGAGCAGCGCGTAGTCGGCGAGCGGCCACTTGATGCCGGTCTCCTTGTCGGTGATGATGGCGAACGGCGTGCACTCGGAGCCGGTACCCGAAGAGGTCGGGACGGCGACGAAGTAGGCCTTCTTGCCCATCTCGGGGAAAGTGAAGATACGCTTGCGGATGTCCATGAAGTCCATGGCCATGTCCTCAAACTTGCACTCGGGGTGCTCGTACATCATCCACATGATCTTGCCGGCGTCCATAGCGGAGCCACCGCCGACGGCGATGATGACGTCCGGCTCAAAGAGAGCCATCTGCTTGGCGCCGCGACGTGCGCACTGCAGCGACGGATCGGGCTCGACGTCGTAGAAGCAGTCGTGGGCGATGCCCATCTCGTCGAGCTTGGCCTCGATGGCGCGGGTGTTGCCATTCTTGAAGAGGAACTGGTCGGTGACGATGAAGGCGCGCTTCTTGCCCATGACGGTACCGAGCTCGTCGAGGGCGACGGGCGTGGAACCCTTCTTGAAGTAGACCTTCTCGGGAGCGCGGAACCACAGCATGTTCTCACGGCGCTCGGCCACAGTCTTAACGTTGATCAAGTGCTTCACCCCAACGTTCTCGGAGACGGAGTTGCCGCCCCAGGAGCCGCAGCCCAGGGTCAGAGACGGCTTCATGCCAAAGTTGTACAGGTCACCGATGCCGCCGTGCGAGGACGGGGTGTTGATGACGATACGGCAGGCCTTCATGACGTGCTCGAACAGGCTGATCTTCTCGGCCTGGGCGGGGTGCACGTACAGAGAGGCGGTGTGGCCCGGGCCACCGGCGAGCACCAGGTGCTCGGCCTTGTCGACGGCCTCCTGGAAGTCCTTGGCGTGATACATGGCCAGGACCGGGGAGAGCTTCTCGTGGGAGAACTCCTCCTTGGCGGGGTCGGTGGAGGTGACCTCGGCGATCAGGATCTTGGTCTTGGCGGGAACCTCGATGCCGGCGAGCTCAGCGATCTTGGCAGCAGCCATGCCGGGGATGCGGTGATCGAGGGCGCCATTCTTGAACATGGCGGCACGCAGTGCCTCCATCTCGGCACCCTGCTTGACGAAGTAGCAGCCGCGCTTCTGGAACTCGGCCTTAACCTGGTCATAGATGGTGTCGATGACGGTCACAGACTGCTCGGAAGCGCAGATCATGCCGTTGTCGAAGGTCTTGGAGTGGATGATGGAGTTGACGGCGAGCAGCACGTCGGCGGTGTCGTCGATGACGACCGGGGTGTTACCGGCGCCAACGCCCAGGGCAGGCTTGCCCGAGGAGTAGGCGGCCTTGACCATGCCCGGGCCACCGGTGGCGAGGATGATGTCGACGTCGCGCATGACCATGTTGGTCAGCTCGATGGAGGGGACATCGACCCAGCCGATGATGCCCTCGGGGGCGCCGGCCTTGACGGCGGCGTCAAGTACGAGCTTGGCGGCGGCGATGGTGCACTTGGCGGCAGCCGGGTGCGGGGAGATGATGATGGCGTTGCGGGTCTTCAGACTGATCAGCGTCTTGAAGATCGCGGTGGAGGTGGGGTTGGTCGTCGGGATGACGGCGCCCACGATGCCGATGGGCTCAGCGATCTTGGTGATGCCGTAGGCCTCGTCGCGCTCCAGAACGCCACAGGTCTTGGTGTTCTTGTAAGCGTTGTAGATGTACTCTGCGGCGTAGTGGTTCTTGATGACCTTGTCCTCAAGAACGCCGCGGCCGGTCTCCTCGATGGCCATCTTCGCCAACGGGATACGAGCCTTGTTGGCGGCCATGGCGGCCTCATAGAAGATCTTGTCGACCTGCTCCTGCGTGTACGTAGCAAAAAGCGCCTGGGCCTCTCGCATCTGAGCGAGCTTAGCCTCAAGCGCCTCTACGTTGTCCACAATTGCGGGAGTAGTGTTTTCCGGTGACTTTTTCACCATTTGTGTCTCCTTGCGATCGGAGATTTACCCTACGTCTTGCATGATAGCAAGAAATAATTCGGTAAACGGTAAGATTCCCGTAAAAGGCACACTAAAACGCTTCAATAAAATGAAGCGTTTTAACTAAAACTATCTGATAGTGCATCGCCCCGCTCATTGGGGACAGACTTACATGAGTGGTTTCACTCATTTGGGACAGACATCGATTTGCGATTTTGTCGTTTTGGGCCTGTTTTTGTTGCTGATTGGATATAAATAGGTCAAAGGCTCAGCATTTCGCGTTCCTTCTCTCCTTTTAGGTGTTGCCTGTACGGCTTTGAAAGGAGAGACCATGCCCCGATGCGCCCGCGAAATTTCGCTCACCGGCTATTACCACGTCTTTGACCGCGGTAACTCCAAACAGATCATTTTTGAAGATGATTCCGACCGCTATCGTTTCCTATCGGACATATCGGACAGGTTTGCGTGCCATGACGTGGCGGTGTTGGCCTGGTGTCTTATGGACAACCACTTCCATTTGATGGTTGATGACCCATATGACAACCTTTCAAAGGCAATGCAGTGCGCGCTGACGGCGTATGCCAAGTATTTCAATGGGAAAACGGGAAGAACGGGCCATCTGTTTGACAATCGCTATTCGCGGGTCGCGGTTGAGTCGGACACGCAGGCAGTGCAGCTGCTCGACTATATTCATCTCAATCCCGTGAAGGGTGCGCTTGACTCGCTCGAGGCGTACCGCTGGTCAAGCTATAAGGCGTATCAGCTGGGCTATGATCCCTTTGACATCTGTGATGCGGCCCCTATGCTTGATGTTGTCGGAGGCTCCCGTCGCTATTGCGAGCATCTCAAGAAAGTTGCCGGGCGCATCTGGTCAGTGGAGGTTCTTCCGCGCCGGCGGATCCCCGATGAGGAGGCCCTTTTCGTTGCACGCGAAGTCCTGACGAGCATAGATCCTGCGTTGCTCAAGGCCCTGCCACGCCCCGAACGCGATGCCTGCCTGCTGAGGCTCAGGCGGGCACATCTCACGGTCAAGCAAATTGCCCGTATCACCGGTATCGGCGCCACAAGCGTGACCAAGGCTACTGCAGGCTGGAAGGATGCAGCGTGAGATAGGGGCCGGAGCCGATCGGGACGCCGCATGCGTGCGTCATGTCTGTCCCCAATGCGTGAAAACACTCATGTAAGTCTGTCCCCAATGAGTGCATTTTCACTCTGGTTTTGCATTCCTGGATAGATAGAAAAGAAACCGCCTTCTCAAAAGAAAGCGGTTTCTTATAGTTCTATATGAACGCGAGGTCTTTGACCCGGAGAGTCCGAGGTACTTGTTGGTAAGACCTTATTTAGGAGCGCGCAACCTTGCCAGACTTGAGGCAGGTGGAGCAAACGTTCATCTTGCGACGGTGACCATCGACGACGACGTAGACGCGCTGGATGTTGGGGCGGAACTTACGGTTGGTGACGCGGTGAGAGTGGCTGATGGAGCGACCGGCAACGGGGTGCTTACCGCAAACTTCGCAAACTTTGGACATAACTGACCCTCCTTGGGCGACAAACGAACATGTCGCGTTAACAAACAAGCCTGAACTATAGCACAGAAGTCGCTCCCTGTGCGCAATCTACACAGAGATATTCCTCTTTTGGCGATAGTGCCCACGCTACGGCCCTGGACGTAGATCCGATTTGCGTGCAGCAGAGGGGATTATGCCAGCTCGTGCGTGTGTTTTCAAGCTCGTCCCACAAATATATATAGGTTTATGGAGCATTGGGCTCCGTTTACGGATTGTTCTGTATTTATGCTCGCAATTAAGCTCGAGGTTGGCTACACTATCCCTTGACCATTAAAGGGGTACGAGATACCCACATGGAATTACATAGCTGCCAAAGAGCAGCCCTTCCTGTGGGTGTCTGGTCCGCTTTAAGCGGTCGGGCATCTATTTTTTTGACTGTGTCAGCAGTCAAGACATGTGAGGAAGGAGATCGATGGGCACGACTTCCCCCAAGGCGGTCATCATGGACGAGACCGCCGTCAATCGAGCGATGACCCGCATCGCGCACGAGATTCTCGAGCGCAACGAGGGCTGTGAAGACCTCGCTCTGGTCGGCATCGTCACGCGCGGCGACCTTCTGGCAAAGAAGCTCGCCGAGGAGATCAAGGAGATCGAGGGCGTCGACGTTCCGCTCGGCAGCCTGGACATCAGCTTCTACCGCGATGACTATGCGACCAATTTCGCTCCCGCGATCCACGCTACCAACATTCCCTTCAGCGTCGACGGCAAGCGCGTCGTGCTGGTGGACGACATCCTGTATACGGGCCGTACTATCCGCGCCGCTCTGGATGCCGTCATGGACCTGGGCCGTCCGAGCCGCATCGAGCTGGCAGTTCTCGTTGACCGCGGTCACCGTGAGCTCCCCATCTCGCCGGACTTTGTCGGCAAGAACGTTCCCTCGTCGCATGAGGAGAACGTGCACCTATATATGAAGGAAGTCGACGGCCACACCGCCGTCGAGATTAACGACGTCGCGCCGGGTTCCCACGTGGGCTCCGCGCCGCTGGGAGGTGAGTAGTACCGTGGCGTTCAACCATAAGCACCTGATCGACATTACCGAGTACTCCGAAGAGGACATCAAGCTCATCCTCGAGACCGCCAAGGCGTTCTCTGAGGTCAACGAGCGTGCGATCAAGAAGGTCCCCACGCTCAAGGGCAAGACCATCGTCAACATGTTCAACGAGCCCTCGACGCGCACCCGCAGCTCCTTCGAGCTCGCCGAGAAGCGCCTTTCGGCCGACAGCCTCAACTTTGGCGGCTCCTCGACCTCCACGGTCAAGGGCGAGAGCCTCGTCGACACCGTCGAGACCCTCAACGCCTACAAGATTGATTGCATCGTCGTTCGCGATAAGCACGCCGGTGCTCCCTACATCGTCACGCAGAACTCGCCCGCGAGCGTCATCTGCGCCGGCGACGGCAAGCACAACCACCCCACGCAGGCCCTGCTCGACCTGTACACCATCTGGGAGCACAAGGGTGACTTCCACGGTCTGAAGGTCGCCGTCGTCGGCGATATCGCGCACTCCCGCGTGTGCGGCTCGCTGATCCCCGCACTTAAGATCATGGGCTGCGAGACCTACGCCGTCGCCCCCGGCACGCTGCTGCCGCCGGCGCCCGAGGTCCTGGGCTGCGACCACGTGACGAGCGACCTCGATTCCGTCCTGCCCGAGCTGGACGTCGTCTACATGTTGCGCGTGCAGCAGGAGCGCCTCGAGGGCGCACCGTTCCCCACGATTCGTGAGTACCACAAGCTCTTCGGTCTGACCAAGGACCGCGAGAAGCTCATGAAGCCCGATGCGATTATCTGCCACCCGGGCCCCATCAACCGCGGCGTTGAGTTCGACTCCTATATGGCCGACCACCCGCAACGCTCCGTCATCCTGGAGCAGGTCTACGCCGGTATCTGCGTGCGTATGGCTATCCTGTATCTGCTGCTTGGAGGTGCCGATAATGGCCTTGCTTCTTAAGAATGCCCACGTCGTCGATCCGTCCGTCGAGCTTGACGGTGTCGTCGACGTCCTGATCGACGGTGACAAGATCGCCGAGGTCGGCGAGAACCTCGCCGCCGAGGGAGCCGAGGTCCGCGACCTTTCCGGCAAGTATCTCGTCCCCGGCCTGGTGGATATGCACGTGCATCTGCGCGAGCCTGGCTACGAGGTCAAAGAGGACATCGAGAGCGGCACCCGCGCTGCTGCCAAAGGCGGCTTCACCGGCGTGTGCGCCATGCCCAACACCGACCCCGTTACCGATAACGGAACCGTCGTTGAGTTCGTCAAGTCCCGCGCTGCCGAGGTCGGCCACTGCCGCGTCTATCCTTCTGGTGCTATGACTCGCGGCCTTAAGGGCGAGGCTATGTCCGAGATGGGCGATATGGTCGCCCACGGCGCCGTCGCCTTCACCGATGACGGTCGCGGCGTGCAGGGTGCGGGCATGCTCCGTCGCTGCATGGACTACGGCAAGATGTTCGGCAAGGTCTTTATGAGCCACTGCCAGGACGAGGATCTGGTCGGCCACGGCCAGATCAACGAGGGCAAGGTCTCGACCCGTCTGGCCCTCGAGGGTTGGCCGGCCGCCGGCGAGGAGCTTCAGATTGCCCGCGACATCGAGATTGCCAAGCTGACCGGTGCCAAGCTGCACATCCAGCACATCTCCACCGCTCATGGCCTGGAGCTCGTGCGTGCCGGTAAGGCTGCCGGTGTCCAGGTGACCTGCGAGGCCACCCCGCACCACATGTTCCTGACCGAGAACGACCTGGACGAGACCTACAACACCTCGCTCAAGGTCAATCCGCCGCTGCGCACCGACGAGGATGCCGAGGCCATCCGTCAGGGTGTCATCGACGGTACCGTCGACGCTATCGTTACCGACCACGCTCCCCACACCCCGTGGGAGAAGGCCCGCGAGTTCGAGCTCGCGCCCTTTGGAATGATTGGCCTCGAGACTTCGCTGTCGCTCGTGCTCACTGAGCTGGTCAACACGGGCAAGATGAGCGTGAGCCGCATGGTCGAGCTCATGGCCATCAAGCCGCGTGAGATTCTGGGCCTCGATCAGGTTCAGGTCAAGGCGGGCTCTGTCGCCGACCTGACCGTGTTCGACCCCTCCGCAACCTGGACGGTTGGCGAGGACGGTTACGAGTCGCGCGCCGAGAACTCCGGTTTTGCCGGCCGCACGCTCACCGGTCGTGCCACCGATGTATTTGTCGGTGGCAAGCAGACGCTCGCCGACGGCTGCATCTGCTAGCATAGCCTTATCGCTTTTGTGCGCGGCGCCCTTGCGGTGCCGCGCTTTCTGTTCGTTTAGACCATGCAACCGCATGGGGGATTGGAGCGTCTATGCCCACACCTTCCACTGCACGCATGCACGACTTCGAGGTCGTCTCGAACCGGGAGATCGCCGACGGCATCTTCTCGCTCGTCATCTCGGCCCCCAAGCTTGCAAGTGCGCTCAAGCCCGGTCAGTTTGTGAACATCGCCGTCCCCGGCGATGCGTCTTCTCTGCTTCGTGTGCCCTTGAGTTTCTACCGCGCCGACGCCGAGGCCGGCACCGTCGAGCTGTGGTACGCCGTCGTGGGCGACGATACCCGCCGTTTGTCCCAGATGGGCCCTGGCTCCACCTCTAACCTGTTGGGCCCCGGTGGCCGTGGCTGGATGGTACCCGAGGGCACCAGGAAGGCACTGCTCGTCGCCGGTGGCATCGGCGTTCCGCCTGTGCTGTGTCTTGCCGGCATGCTTGCCGAGCAGGGTGTTGATGTGGACGTGTGCCTGGGCTTCGGCACCGCTTCCAAAGTCGTGGGTGTCGATGAGTTCCGCGCGCTGGGCGCCACGGTTAACGTGTGCACCGACGACGGTTCGCTCGGCACGCACGGTTTTTGCACCGATCCGGCAGCCGAGCTGCTTGGAGAGGGCGGCTACGACTACGTCGCCAGCTGCGGCCCCGCCGTCATGATGAAGAAGGTCGCCGCCGCTGCCGCCGAGGCCGGTGTGTACTGCGAGGTGTCGCTCGAGCGCATGATGAGCTGTGGCTTTGGCGCCTGCAACACCTGCAATGTCGAGACGGTCGACGGTATGAAGGGTGCTTGTATGTGCGGCCCCGTGTTCGATGCTTCCAAGGTGGTGGTCTTCTAGTGGGTACCGTGAACATGGCCGTCGATTTCGGCGGCGTCAAGATGCAGAACCCCATTAACACCGCAGCCGGTACCTTTGGCTACGGTTGGCAGTTCCAGAACTTCTTTGATGTTTCCCAGCTGGGCGCCATTACCACCAAGGGCTGTGCCGCCGAGCCTTGGCCGGGCAACCCTGCGCCCCGCATGGCCGAGATTCCTGGCGGTATGATCAACTCCGTGGGCCTGCAGAACCCCGGTGTCGCCGCCTTTGCCCGTGAGTCCGGCCCGTGGCTCGAGCAGCTGTCCAAGGACGGTTGCCAGGTCATTTGCCAGGTTGCCGGGCATTCCGTTGATGAGTTTGTGCGCGCGCTCGAGATGTATGTCGAGCTATGCCCCTGGGCTGCCGGCTACGAGATCAACGTGAGCTGCCCCAACATCGCCGCCGGCGGTGCCGCCATGGGCTCTACGCCCGAGGGCGCCTCTTCCGTCATGGCCGCCTGCCGTAAGGTGACCGATAAGCCGCTGTTCGTCAAGATGGCTCCGGTTAACGTCGCCGAGATTGCCAAGGCTCTCGAGGCCGCGGGAGCCGACGGCCTTTCGGTCATTAACTCCATCCAAGGCATGGCCATCGATGTTCATACCCGCAAGTCCCGCGTGGCCAAGCCCAAGGGCGGCCTTTCTGGCCCGCTTTGCCACCACATCGCCGTGCGCATGGTCTGGGAGGTTGCCCAGGCCGTCGATATCCCCATCAACGGTGTCGGCGGTGTCATGACTGGCGAGGATGCGGCTGAGTTTATCCTGGCCGGCGCCACCTGCGTGTCGGTCGGCATGGCCAACTTCGTCGATCCGTGTGCTTCGCTTAAGATCGCGCATGAGCTCGAGGCCTGGGCCGAGTCCCAGGGCGTAAAGGACATCAACGAGCTGGTGGGTGCTTTCGAATGCTAGAGAATGATGCCCGCGACCGTGTTATCGTCGCCCTCGACTGCGACCGTGAGCGCGCGCTCGAGCTCGCCCACGAGCTTTCGGGCCATGCCGCCTGGCTCAAGGTCGGCATGACGCTCTATTACGCTGAGGGTCCCCAGATCGTCAAGACCTTTAAGGACCTTGGCTTTAAGGTCTTCCTCGACCTTAAGTTCCATGACATTCCGCATCAGGTGCGCGGCGCTGCCCGCTCGGCCTCGCTTGCCGGTGCCGACCTGCTTTCGGTCCACGGCCTGGGCTCGGGTGCTATGCTCGCTGCCTGCCGCGAGGGTGCCGAGGAGGCGCGTGAGGACCGCGCCAAACTCGTCGCCATCACCGTGCTCACGAGCATGAATCAGGATGCCTTGAGCGAGATCGGCGTCGAGTCGCCCGTGGCCGAGGAGGCCGCCCGCTTGGCAAAGCTTGCTCAGGCCAACGGCATCGATGGCATCGTGTGCTCACCGATGGAGGCTCACGACATGCGTGAGCTGCTGGGTCCTGATGCCCTGATCGTGACTCCGGGTGTGCGTCCGGTGGGTGCCGCCCTTGGCGACCAGTCCCGCGTGGCGACGCCTTCCCAGGCTATCGAGCGTGGCGCAAGCCACATTGTGGTGGGCCGTCCCATCACCGGTGCCGACGATCCGGTTGCCGCCTTTGACGCCATCGTCGCCGAGCTGGTCGAAAACGTCGCGTAAAAGATTCCCCTAAGTCACCACTTTTGGGTCTCATTAGCACAAAATAGCCCCTGTGCCTGCGTAAACTTTCCCATCCTTTGTGTGGAATCGCAGGTCAGGGGCTTAACTTTGGGCGCAGTATATTGCACTTTTTGCGGGTATCGTCTAACCTATGGAGCCGCGATTAGGCATTTTGTACGTTCTACGTGCTAAAATGCCAATTATTGAATCAGATATAACCCAACTATTTGGAGGTACGAATGGCACTCCCTCAGCTTACCGACGAGCAGCGCAAGCAGGCTCTTGAGAAGGCTGCCGCCGCACGTCACGCCCGCGCTGAGCTTCGCGAGCAGATCAAGAAGGGCGAGAAGTCCCTCGAGTCCGTGCTCAACTCCGATGACCCCATCGCTTCCCGCATGAAGGTTTCCACCCTCATCGAGTCTCTCCCCGGTTATGGCAAGGCCAAGGCCGCCAAGATCATGGAGGAGCTCGGTATCTCCGCTACTCGTCGCGTCCAGGGCCTCGGCGTCCGTCAGCGCGAGCAGCTCCTCGAGCAGCTGACCAAATAAGTGAGCGCTCAGGATTCCAAGCTCTTTGTGATTTCTGGACCGTCAGGCGCAGGCAAGGGTACGCTCGTCACTCGTGTGCGCGAGCGCCGCTCGAACCTGGGTCTGACGGTTTCGGCTACCACGCGAGCACCACGCAAAGGTGAGGTCGACGGCGTCAACTACTTTTTTCTGACGCGCGAGGAGTTCGACCGCCGCGTGGCAAACGGTGAGTTTGTTGAGTGGGCCGAGGTCCACGGTAACTGCTACGGCACGTTGGTGAGCGAGGTCACATCCAAGCTCGCCTCGGGCTCGTCTCTGATTTTGGAGATCGATGTCCAGGGCGCCCTGCAGGTGAAGGAGCGGTTCCCCGAGGCCGTGCTGATCTTTATCAAGCCGCCTTCGCTTGAGGTGCTCCGCGAGCGTCTGGTCGGTCGCGGTACCGAGACGCCCGAGACGATTGAGCTGCGTATGGCAAACGCCGCCGATGAGCTTGCCCTTGCCGACCGCTACGACGACGTCGTGGTGAATGACGATCTCGACCGCGCGACCGATGAGCTCGTTCGCGTTCTCGATATGCATGAAAGGATCTGAGGTCCGTGTCCGTTGTAAAGCCTTGCATTGACGATCTTCTGGAGAAGACCGATCACAACCGCTTCCTGCTCGCTTCGCTTGCCTCTAAGCGCGCCTGCGACATCAATAGCATGCTGCGTGGCCAGCACAACCGCGTGCTTGCCGTCCAGGATGTCGATGACATCACCATCGGGCTTTCCGGTGCCGATACCATCTCGATGGCTATGGACGAGATTGTCGACGGTGACATCTCTTACGACGAGGCCCGTTACGAGAAGGCGCTCGGCCACAAGGTTGCTGAAGCCTAAATGGCGGCTCGCGTCTGCCTGGTCCACTATCACGAGGTTGGACTGAAGGGCAAGAACCGCGCACATTTTGAGCATATCCTCATGGATAACATCAAGGCGGCCTTGGCCGCCTTTTCCGTGAACGCCGTGTCTCGAATTTCCGGTTATATCCTCGTGACCTTTAACGAACATCAGGCCGACGAGGCGGCGCGTGTCATTCGCACCGTTCCCGGCGTTGCTCGTGTGTCTTTGGCGTATCACACCAACCGCGACCCGCAGGAGTACTGCGCCGCCGCCGTGAAGGCGCTGCGCGAGTTTGGTTCCTTCGATTCGTTTAAGGTGCACGCCAAGCGCTCCAATACTGACTATGAGCTCACCTCGATCGATATCAATCGTCAGGTGGGCGAGGTACTGTGTGAGGCCTTCCCCGATAAAAAGGTTCAAATGCACGACCCCGATGCAATGGTGCACGTACTGGTGGTCCAGGGTAGCGTTTACGTGTACGCACGCTCCGAGCGCGGCGTGGGCGGTCTGCCGGTGGGTTCTGCCGGCAAGGTCGTGACGCTGCTGTCCTCGGGTATCGATTCTCCGGTGGCGACCTGGATGCTCGCGCGCCGCGGCGCGGTTTGCGTGCCGGTACATTTCTCCGGTCGTCCGCAGACGCCCGATACGAGTGAGTATTTGGTGCAGGATATCATCCGTGCGCTTGAGCCGGGTGTCCAGATCGGCCGCCTGTACGTGGTGCCGTTTGGCGACTGCCAGCGTGAGATTTCGGTCACCTGCCCCAGCAACCTGCGTGTGATCATGTATCGTCGCATTATGTATTCGGTTGCCGAGCGCATTGCGCACATCGAGGGCGCCAAGGCCATCGTTACGGGCGAATCGCTTGGGCAGGTTGCCTCCCAAACGCTTGAGAACATCATGGCCGTCAACGAGGCCGTGAAGATCCCCGTGTTCCGTCCTCTCATCGGTTCGGACAAGCAGGAGATCATCGCGCGTGCTGAGGAGATCGGTACGTTCGATATCTCGACTGAGGCCGCTCCCGACTGTTGCACGCTGTTTATGCCGCGCCGACCCGAGACGCACGCTAAACTTGATGCCGTGCATGAGGCCTGGGAGTTGTTCGATCATGAGGAGATGATCGAGCGCCTGCTCAAGCAGACCGAGTACATCGACTTCGAGAGCAACACGTATAAGGCCCCTAAGACCTTAAAACGCAAACATTCGGAGCTTGCTCCGCGTGAGATTTACCAAGATTACGAGTAAATTTGTGCATAGACCGACGATGCGCCTGCATCGTCGGTCTTTTGCTATCTGGGCATTTTGCGGCTAAGCGTTCATTTGCTGACGTGTGCCTGAATAAATGGACAGATTTGTGCAAGGTTTTGGTCGGTATTTGGTTTGACCGCAAAAACCGGTTTTGGGGCGTGGCTGTTGTGGAGCTCCTTTCCTGACACGATGGTGTTGGGAGGTTTTGCTATGGCGCAGCGCGAACAACACGAACGAGTCAAAAAGATGGACCGCTGGGCGGGCAAACTGCTCGGTCATAAGGCAGTGGTGATGGCGATACTGGTCGTCATTGCGATGGCGAGTGGACTGGCGATGGCGAACCTTGGCGGCGGTGCCGGCGGTGTGTCGTTTGAGCGCACTGATGGTTCGGGCACGTTAGTGGAGCCGGGATCCGGCGATGCTTCGAGCGGAAAGACATCCGAAGGCTCTTCGCCTAAGGCGTCTGCCGCGGCAGAGGTCTATGTCGATGTTGATGGCGCCGTGGTGTCACCCGGTGTATATCGCCTCAAAGACGGGGCGCGGGTGGCTCAGGCGATTGATGCCGCCGGCGGGCTGGCGCCCGAAGCAGACGTTACGGGGCTTAATCGTGCATCCAAGGTCACTGATGGACAAAAAATTCACGTTCCAACGGTAGGGGAGCAGCAGGCGTCCATTGCGGAAGCCGGTGTTGATGGTGGGACTTCCGCATCGTCGGGCGTTAGTGGCGCAACAGGCCTAGTAAACATTAATACGGCAAGCGCAGAAGAGCTGCAGACGCTTTCGGGCATCGGCCCCTCCATGGCCCAGTCGATTATCGATGAGCGGACAAAGAACGGTGCTTTTGCTTCGGTTGACGATCTGATGCGCGTGTCGGGAATCGGCGAGAAGAAGCTTGCCAAAATCAAAGATTGCATCTGCGTATGAGTGCGACCGAGCGAGAGCACGTGATGCCTCCGCGGCCCCTGATTCCGTGGACGATGGCCATTTGTGCCGGCTTGTGTGCGAGCTGCGGATTGGTGCTTAACATGGCAGCCGATTTGCTGCTGGGAGAGCAGCCAGCGCCCGTCACATTGCTTATAGCCATTCCCATTGCGGCTGCGGTATTCGTTGTGCTGGCTCAATCTTGTGCGCGGCTTGCCCCTTTGAAGCGGTGGCTGTATGCCGCGTCCGTCGGTCTCATAGCGGGTGCGGTCGTTTCGGCGTGGTGGGCCGTGGGTGCGCTCAACGCCTCGAAGACGCTCGACGGTCGAGCGGCAAGCATTCTCGAGTTTGTCGTGCAGGGTGACCCATCCATAAATGACGACGTGTATTCCTATACCTGCGAGGCGCGCTCGGACGGTAAGAACTTGGCAACGGTTCGCCTATCGTGTGACCGTGAGTTCAAGGTCGGGGCGCACGTGCGTGTTATCGGTCGCGTGTCACGTTTTGAGAACGATGCGTATGGACGATCGCGCGTGCTCCGAGGCGAGGTACGCAAGGTTAAAGCCGTTCGGATTGTGTCGGTCGATGAGGGTTCTCCGAGGCCGCTGCTTCGGCTGCGAAATGGGCTGCTTGCGTCCATCGCGCCTGCGACCGATCCGGCGCGTGCGCTCATAGCCGGTGTCGTCTGCGGTCGTTCGGCCGAGCTGCGCGCCCAGCCGGCGGGCGACTGGTTTTCGGTGACGGGAACGGCGCATCTTATCGCCGTCTCGGGCAGCCATTTGGCTATCGTGGGGTTTGTAATCGAGGGTGTATTGCAAAAGACTCGGTGCTCACGTGGTCTTCAGCGGGCGATATTGGCGATAACGCTTGTGGGCTACGCTGCCTTTACGGGCGCGTCTCCCTCGGCCGTGCGCGCGTGCTGCATGGTGTTCGTGACGCTTGTCGTAAACGGCGCGGGGCGTCGTCGGCACGGCCTTTCGGCACTCTTCGTAACCATGTCCATCTTTGTGCTACTGCGGCCGACGGTGCTGTTCGAGATGGGCTTTCAGCTTTCATGCGCCAGCGTCTTAGCCATTCTGTGCTTTTGTCCCTATGCGACCTACGCTTTGGGTGAGCTAGGTGTGCCATCGGGCGTTGCCAGCGTGCTTTCCGTCACGCTGTGCTCGCAACTGGCGACACTTCCCATCACCATTCCTGCCTTCGGTACATTCTCGCTCATTGCTCCGTTGGCAAATGCGGTCATCGGTCCGGTGGTGAGCGTTCTGCTCGCTGTGTCGATCGTGCTGGCTCCCTTTTCGCTCGTGGGACCGTTGCGGACTTGGGCGCTCGTTGTGCCCATGATTGCCGCCCGTTGCGCGCTGTTCTTCGAGCAGCTGTTTGCCGCCGTGCCGGGTGCATACGTGAGCGTGCCGCCCGATAGCATGTGGATTTACCTAGTGCCGTGTTTTCTGGCGGTTCTGCTGGTCTGGTGGCCGCGTCCCCGTGCACGTCCTATGGCGGTGGGGCTTGCATGCCTGATGCTCTTGGCTGCGATTCCGTACGTCTATTGGGATCGATTCGCTCCGCCTTCGGTGACGGTGCTCGATGTGGGCCAGGCCGATGCGATTCTTATCCGCCAAGGCGGCGCAGTAGCTCTCGTCGACTGCGGGCTCGACGAGCGTGTGGTTGCGGCGTTGGTTCGCAATAACGTGCACCATATCGATGCCGTTTTTGTGACGCATTGGGATGAGGACCACTGGGGTGGTTTGCCTGCCGTGCTCGAACAGTTTTCGGTCGGAACGATTGCCGTGGCGGCGGATGCGCTGGAGGATGCTCCTGCCGAGGTATTGAACCGACCTGGCGTGGAGTATCGGCAGGTGCGCCATGGGGATACGGTCGACATCGGCTCATTTTGCGCCCGCGTGATGTGGCCATTCGAGTTCGTGGATGGCGAGGGAAATGAGGACTCGCTTGTCCTGCTGCTCTCTTATGTTCAGGAAGGCAAGGGCCTGCGAATACTTCTCACCGGTGATGCCGAGCTCGACCAAGAGCGGGAATTCGTGCAGGAGGTGGGGGATATCGATGTCCTTAAACTTGGGCATCACGGCTCCAAGGTTTCAGTCGATGGCGAGTTGCTGGACGTCCTGAAGCCCGAGCTTTCCCTCGCAAGCGCCGGTGAGGGGAATCGATACGGCCATCCGTCCGATGCCTGCATCGATGCCGTTAAGGAAGCGGGTGGTGTGTTCGCGTGTACTATCGAACACGGCGACATTACCGTCACACCGACTGCGAATGGCTTTGCGATGCGATGCCAGCGACCGTGACGACGTCGTTGGCGTGTGGTGGGCCCCTGGGCTAGAATGGCACGGAACGAATACGAAGGCCTGCGGGAGGGGAGCGCAATGTCCGAAACCGGTTTGCTGCCGGCATATCTGATTGTCGGTACCGACGGAGTTAAGCGCGACCACGCCGTCTCGCGTATGAAAGCGCGTCTGGAAAAATCGGGTATGGTCGAGTTCAACCTCGACGAGCGAGACATGACCAAGGACCCCGATATCGAGTCCATTATCGGATCGCTTAACACCTTTCCCATGGGCAGCGAGTTTCGCCTGGTAATCCTTGACGGCTGCTCCAAGCTTGCCAAGGCGGTTTCCGAGCCGCTCGTCGAGTATCTGGCGAGTCCAAGTCCCACAACGGTCTGCCTTATTATCGCCGATTCGCTCGCCAAGAATACGCGCCTGTACAAGGCGATCGCCAAGATTGACAAGAAGGCCGTCATCGATTGCTCGGGCACCAAGCGCTGGGAGCTCCCACGCCGCGTGCAGCAGATGGCGACGCAACACGGCAAGTCCATCTCGGCGGCGGCCGCCGAGGAGCTCGTCTCGCGTTCGGGCGAAAACACGCGCATGCTCGATAACGACTTGGCTAAGCTTGCCCAGATGGTCGAGTCGCCCCAGATTGAACTTGCCGATGTTGAGCGCTGGATTGTACGTACGGCCGAGGTTCAACCCTGGGACTTTCTCAATGCGGTCTCGGCCCGTGACATGCGACGCTCACTCGAGCTCTTCAATCTACTGCCCGCCAAGAGCTACGTGTGGACTTACACATTGCTGTGCGGCCGCATCCGCGAGCTTATCGTTGCCAAGGCGCTCGATGCGCGCGGACAGGGTCGTGAGCTGGCCGCAACACTTAAGCTCCAGTCCTGGCAGGTCAAGAATCACCTGACCTGGGCACGTCGCTTTTCGATGGCAGAGCTCGTTGCCGCGCTCGAGGGTGCGGTCGATGTGGAGCTCGCGCTCAAGGGTTCGGCCGATTCTCAGACGGCGCTTTTGCTCTGGATTACGAACATCTTGAGAAAATCGTGATGATACCTGCCTATTTGACAAATTCGTTCTATCCCTTTGAGAGGGAGCGTGCTATAGTAGGCGCTTGCATGACCTCACCGTGTCTCAGAGGTGTCATACATTTTTTGCAAGGAACTCGAAAGGAACTCCAGAAGTGGCAAACATCAAGTCTCAGAAGAAGCGTATCCGCACCAATGAGGCAGCTCGCATGCGTAACAAGGCTGTCAAGTCCGAGCTCAAGACGCTGACCAAGCACGTCCAGTCCGCCGTCGCCGAGGGCGACGCCGAGAAGGCCCAGGCTGCCCTCAAGACCGTCACCAAGCGTCTCGACATGGCTGCCGCCAAGCATGTTATCCACAAGAACCAGGCTTCCAACCGCAAGTCCGGTCTTGCCAAGCTCGTGAACAGCATCAACGCCTAAGTTGTAAATTTCACACCACACAGATTACGCGCATAAATGGAGCCTGTTTTATGGAACAGGCTCCATTTTTTGTACCGCTCGGGTAAGATAGTCCGCATGAATACTTCAATTGACATTTCCCACATCCGCAACTTCTCGATTGTTGCGCATATCGACCATGGCAAGTCCACGATCAGTGACCGCATCCTCGAGCTCACCCATACCGTCGACGAGCGTGACATGGAGTCGCAGCTGCTCGACACCATGGATATCGAGCGCGAGCGCGGCATCACGATCAAGTCTAATGCCGTTCGCGTTTCCTATGACGCCGACGATGGCGAGACGTATCAGTTCAACCTGATCGATACGCCGGGCCACGTGGACTTTACCTACGAGGTCTCGCGTTCGCTGGCCGCCTGCGAGGGCGCAGTGCTCGTCGTCGACGCCACGCAGGGCGTCGAGGCACAGACCGTCTCCAACGCGACGCTCGCCATGAACGCCAACCTGGATATCGTGCCCGCCATCAACAAGATCGACCTGCCGTCGGCACACCCCGATGAGGTCAAGACCGAGATCGAGGATGACCTGGCGATTCCCGCCGACGATGCCGTATGCGTATCGGGCAAGACCGGCGAGGGCATCCACGATCTGCTGGAGTCCATCGCCTTTTTGATCTCACCGCCCAAGGGCGATGCAAACGCGCCGCTCAAGGCGCTCATCCTGGACTCGTATTTTGATGAGTACCGCGGCGTCGTCGCCACGGTCCGTGTCTTTGACGGCTCCATCAAGAAGGGCGATACCCTGCGCATGATGCAGGCCAAGGGCGATTTTTTGGTCGATGGCGTGGGTGTCAAGCGTCCCGCCGAGACGCCGGTCGACGCGCTGACCGTTGGCGAGGTGGGCTACGTGGTCACGGGCCTGAAGGACCCCGAGGCCGTGCGCGTGGGCGATACCCTCACGTGGGCCTCGAACCCCTGCCCCGAGCCGCTTCCGGGCTACCGCGAGGCCAAGCCCATGGTCTACACGGGCCTGTTCCCGATCGACAACAAGGACTACGAGAATCTGCGCGACGCCCTCGATAAGCTGCACGTCAACGACCCGTCGTTGGTGTGGGAGCCCGAGACCTCGGTGGCGCTCGGCTTTGGCTTCCGCGTGGGCTTCCTGGGCCTGCTGCACATGGAAGTCGTCAAGGAACGCCTGGAGCGCGAGTTCAACCTGGACCTCATTGCCACGAGTCCCTCGGTCGACTATCACGTCTACAAGACCGACGGCGAGATGATCGATGTCCGCAGTCCGCAGGACCTTCCCGAGGCCACGCGCATCGATCGTATCGAGGAACCCTACCTCAAGGCAAAGATCATCTGCCCGCCTGAGTACACGGGTGCCGTCATGCAGCTCGCCATTGAGCACCGCGGCGTCACAACCGATATGATCCACCTGACGAGCAAATCGGTCGAGATGCGCTTCGATATGCCGCTCGCCGAGCTCATCTTGGACTTCTTCGATCAGCTCAAGAGCCGCACCAAGGGCTATGCCTCGCTCGACTACGAGTTCAACGAGTACCGTCCCTCCGAGCTCGTGAAGCTCGATATTTTGCTTTCGGGCGACGAGGTGGACGCGCTTTCGTTTATCGTCCATAAGGACAAGGCATATGGCCTGGCCCGTGGCTTGTGCGACAAGCTCAAGGAGATCATCCCGCGTCAGCTGTTCGAGGTGCCCATCCAGGGTGCTATCGGCAACAAGATCATCGCCCGTTCCACCGTCAAGGCGCGTCGCAAGGACGTTCTTGCTAAGTGCTACGGTGGCGATATCTCGCGAAAGCGCAAGCTGCTCGAGAAACAGAAAGAGGGCAAGAAGCGTATGAAGGCCATCGGATCGGTCGAGGTCCCGCAGGAGGCCTTTATGGCGATCCTCAAGGTGGACGAGTAGGTCTATGGCTCTTTCCGAATATAGTCTGCGGCTGCTGGGCGCCTATGCCGAGCAGCCGTTCCTTATGGCTCCCATGGCGGGCGTTACCGACCCCGCCTATCGCATCATGTGTCGCCGCCGCGGTGCCAACCTTGCCTACAGCGAGATGGTGAGCGTGGCAGGCCTTGCCTATGCCAGCAACAAAACGTGGCGCCTGGTGCTGCCGGCCGACGAGGAGCAGCAGATTTGCGTGCAGCTCTTTGGCTCCAAGCCCGACCAGTTTGCGAGCGCCGTCGCCGCCGTCGAGGAGCGCGTTGGCGATCGCCTGTCGCTCATCGATATCAATATGGCATGCCCCGCCCGCAAGGTTGTCACCAAGGGCGAGGGTTCGGCGCTCATGCGCACGCCCGACCTGGCCGAGAAGATCGTCGAGGCCACGGTGGGCGCGGCGCACGTGCCCGTGACCGTCAAGATTCGCAAGGGCTTTTATGCCGAGGACCGCAATGCCGCGACATTTGCCCAGATGCTTGAGGGCGCAGGGGCTGCCGCAGTCGCCGTGCATGGTCGTTGCGCCACGCAGCTCTACACGGGCCAGGCCGATTGGTCGGTCGTCGATGAGGTTGCCGACGCTGTCGAGATTCCCGTGATTGGTTCGGGCGATGTGTTCTCGGCCGAGGACGCTGCTGAGCATCTGCACGGCTCGGGTGCCAGCGCGGTGTTTATCGCGCGCGGCATCTACGGCAATCCGTGGGTGTTCGGCGATGCCCGAGCCCTTGCACTCGATGGCACGCCGGTTCCTTCTCGCTCCTCGGTCGAGCGCCTGGAGGCTCTGCGCGAGCACCTGACGTTGACGCACGAGCTTCTGCCGCTCATGTCGCGTGCTCGCACGTACGCAAGCTGGTACTTAAAGGGCATGCCCCATGCCGCCGCCTGGCGCGCTCAGGTGGTGCGTTGCTCTACGTACGAGGAGTTTATGGCGCTGGTCGATGATATCGAGCGCGACGTGGTGGCCTGCGAGGCCGCGCTTGCCGCCGGCGAGTCGGTGCCTGCCCATCCGTTGGAGGCCTAACGGTGGCCGTTACCGCGCTGTACGTGCACGTGCCGTTTTGCGCTCAAAAGTGCCGGTACTGCGACTTTGACTCGCGCAGCTTTGCTGCGTGTGATTTGGATGCCGCGCTCGATTCCTATTTTGAGCAGTTGTATGCGCGCCTCGATTCCTTTGGCGACGCCGGGGCGCTTGCGCAGGTCCGCACGGTCTATACTGGCGGCGGCACGCCATCGCTGGCAGGGGAGCGCCTGGTGGAACTTGCCCGGCGTATCTCCATGTGGTGCAAACCCGTTGAATTTACTTGCGAAGCCAATCCTGAGTCCCTGACCGCTGAGCTCGCCACCGCGCTTGCCGAGGCGGGTGTCACGCGCATCTCTCTGGGCGTGCAAACCCTCGACAATACCGAGCTGGCTGCTATTGGCCGCATTCACGATGCTAATCGGGCACTTGCGGCTATCGCGACGGTGAAGGATGTTGGGCTCGATGTGTCGTGCGACCTTATGTGCGGGCTTCCCGGACAGACTATGGCGAGCTGGCAGCATACGCTCGATGGCGTGCTTGAGGCGGCCCCGCACCATGTGTCGGTCTATCCGCTCACGCTCGAGGAGGGCACGCCGCTTTACCGCATGGTGTGCCGTGACGAGTCGCTTGAGCCCGATGAGGATTTCCAGGCCGCATGCATGGACGTTGCGCGCCAGCGGCTGAGTTCGGCCGGCTACCATCCGTATGAGGTGGCGAGCTACGCGCTCGATGGGCATGAATGTGCCCATAATATCGCCTACTGGACTGGTCGGGGCTACCTGGGCCTGGGTCGTTCTGCCGCGGGCATGCTCGACGACGAGGATTTCGACCGCTTGGCTGGACTGTTTCCCGGCGTGGCTCCCCGTGGTGACTTTCACCGCGTGCGTTTGGTACAACGCGACGATGCCGCGACGATGTTTGATGCCGAGTATCTGTCGCGGCGCGAGGCGGCGGCCGAGGACCTGATGCTCGCTTGTCGCATGACGCGCGGTGATGATTCCGACCTGTTGGTTCGCGCGTCTCGTGTCATCCCTGCCGATGAGCTGGCAGCGGCTTGTGATCGCGCTCTTGAGCTTGGGCTTGCCACTTGGGTGCCCGAGCACGGTGATACCCATGCGGGGCCTATCGCCTCTGTCGATGTCATCGCTGGCCGCACCTGTGCCCGTCTGGCGCCGACCCATCTGGGCTGGCTCGATGGAAATGTTCTGTTCGAGCTGTTTTGGGATCTAGCTTAGGCCGCTCGGGTAGAATTACCGGAATATATACGCTGCTGTGAGCAGGAGGTTGCCGCGCATGGCGACGATGAACGAAAAAGATTACTACGAGATTCTGGGTGTCTCCAAGGACGCCACCTCGCGTGATATTCAAAAGGCCTTCCAGCAAAAGGCCCGTAAGCTCCATCCGGACGTCAATAAAGAGCCGGATGCCGAGGAAAAGTTTAAAGAGGTTTCCGAGGCCTACGCCGTGCTTTCGGATGAGCAAAAACGTGCGCGCTACGACGCCATGCGTTCTGGCAATCCCTTTGCCGGTGCTCCTACGGCTTCGCCCTATGGTGGCGGCTACGCCGGCAGCACGGGCTATGGCAATCCCTTTGAGGGCGGCTTTCCCTTTGGTGGCGCCTGGGGCCAGCAGCGTCGCGGCCAGGCTGCCTACAATCCCGAGAACGGCGCCAACGTGGTCGTCGATATCAAACTCGACGCCAAGGAGGCCAAGGGCGGTGCCCGCAAGACCGTCCGCTACACGCGCTTCGATACCTGTAGCAACTGCGGCGGCTCGGGCTCCGTTTCGTCTGAGCATGCCCATACCTGCCCGAGCTGCGGTGGCCGCGGCCACATCGACGTCGACCTGTCCTTCCTGTTTGGTGCGGGCACGTTCCAGTCGGTCTGCCCCGAGTGCGGCGGTTCCGGTAAGGTCGTGGCCGACCCCTGCCCCGATTGCGGTGGCAGCGGGCGAACCCGTGTGACCTCCGAGCAGACGATTGAGTTTCCTGCCGGCACGCACGATGGCGACGAGGTCCGCATTGGCGGCATGGGTCATGCTGGCACCAACGGTGCCGCGGGCGGCGACCTGGTCGGCCGCGCCCATGTTGAGGCCGAGCGCTTGGAAGGCAAAGCTCGTACTGGCTTTTACCTGATGGGCATTGTGGCGCCGTTTTTGGTGCTGTCGGCCATCTCGGGCGTGTTCTCGGCCTTTGCCGTGATGTGCTTTATTCCGTTTACCATGGGCCTGTTCATGGTGCTTTCGGACGGTGTGCTTCATCGCAGCCTGCTGTGGTGGAAGCGCGGTGCGATGCAGTTTGCCAACGGTTTTGCCAACGGCTTCATGTTCGCGCTCGTGTCGGTTTGGTTCGCGAGCTGCTCGCAACGGGCCATGCTTTCGCCGTATCAAATGCAATAACATCAAACCCTTTGTTTGCGGTCGGCCCAGCTTGGGTATAGGACGCACTGTGACAATAATGAAAGTCGGAAGGATTCGGTCGTGTCGGAAAATAGGGATTACTACGAGGTGCTTGGCGTCGACAGGGATGCCGACGCGCGGACGATTAAGCGTGCGTTTTTAAAGAAGGCCCGTACCGTACATCCGGATGTTTCGGACGATCCCGAGGCCGAGGCCAAGTTCAAGGAGCTCAACGAGGCCTATTCCGTTCTTTCCGATGAGCAGAAGCGTGCTAACTACGACCGTTACGGCACCGCGGATGGCCCCGGTGGCTCTGGTTATGTCGACATCAACGATATCTTTGGTGGCATGGGCATGGACGACCTGTTCTCGTCGTTTTTTGGCGGCGGTGCCGGCGGTGGCGCCCGCAGCCGTCGTGAGCGTCGTCGCGGACGTGACATGGCCATCTCGCTTTCGGTGACGCTCGAGGAGGCGGCGCTCGGCTGCAAAAAGACGATCAGCTATGATCGCCTTGCTCCTTGCGAGGACTGCAACGGTACCGGTAGGGCCGAGGGTGCACAGGAAAAGCAGTGCGGCCGCTGCCACGGTACGGGCTACGTCACGACGGTTCAGCGATCGTTTTTGGGCCAGGTTCAGTCTTCCTCGCCTTGCCCCGACTGCCATGGCGAGGGCACGGTTATCGACCATCCCTGCGAGACCTGCGACGGTCAGGGCCGCACGCCTTCGCACGAAAAGATCGACATCGATATTCCCGCCGGCGTTTCAACCGGTCGCCAGCTGCGTGTGAGCGGCTTTGGCGAGGCCGGCCTTCGCGGCGAGCCTTCGGGCGACCTGATTGTCAACGTGCGCGTTGCCGACCATGAGCGCTTTAAGCGCAACGGTGACGACCTGTACCTGGTGAGCGATATCTCGATTGCGCAGGCTGCGCTCGGCTGCGAGATCGAGGTCGAGGGCATTATGCCCGACGAGGTCGTTAAGGTGACGGTTCCCGCCGGCGCCCAGTACGGCGACACCGTGAGCGTCAATAATTACGGCATGCCGCGCATTGGCGGTGGCGGTTCGCGTGGCCGCCTGATCGTGCAACTGCGCGTGGTCGTTCCCACCAATCTTTCCAATAAGCAACGCGAGCTGCTCCGTGCTTTTGCCGATGAGATGGGCGATGACGTCGCTTCTGGTAAGAAGTCGGTGACCGACCGTATCAAGAGTGCCCTCGACGATATCCTCGATTAAGGAGCCCGCGTGCTCGCACCCCATATTTCCGTCGTCAACCTCGGCTGCCGTGTCAACCGGGTTGAGTCTGACCGTATCACTGCCGATCTTATGCGCTTGGGCTTTGCTATGGTAGAGCCCCAGAATGCCGATCTGATCGTCATTAACACCTGTGCCGTTACGGGCGAGGCCGAGGCCAAGACCCGTAAGGCCGTCCGTCATGCGCTGGCCCATCCAAACGAGCCTTATGTGCTCGTGACCGGTTGCGTGGTCAATTTGCATCCCGAGGAGCTGTTGGAGCTTTCGGATCGCGTGATCGCCGAGCCGTCCAAGATCGATGTCGCCGAACGTGTCTGCGAGGTGCTGGGCGTTGAGTCCGATAGCGTTCCCGCCTGCAGCGATGGCGAGGTGGTCGATGCGCTCGGTCGCTCTCGCCTGGGCGTGAAGATCCAGGACGGCTGCAACCATCGCTGCACCTATTGCATTGTGTGGAAGGCGCGCGGCCCCGAGCGCTCCGTGCCCGTCGAGTCCGTGCTTGAGCAAGTTCGCGAGGCCCGGGAGGCCGGCGTGCCCGAGGTGGTGCTGACCGGTGTGAACCTGGGTGCCTACGATGGCAAGAGCGCGACCGACGAGCATGTCGAAATCGATGAGCTGCTCGAGGCCATCATGGAGCGCACGACTATTGCGCATGTGCGCATTTCCTCGGTCGAGCCCATGGATATCTCTGAGCGCCTGCTTAAGGTTATGGCGCGCTATCCGCAGCGTATCGCCCCGTTTTTGCACCTGCCCGTGCAGTCCGGCTGTACGGCGACCCTTCATCGCATGGGTCGTCCCTATAGTGCGGAGGCCTTTGAGGACACGGTGCGTATGATTCGCGCCAACTTGCCCCAGGCGTCTCTTTCGTGCGATGTCATCGTCGGTTTTCCTGGTGAGACGGACGAGGAGTTCGAGGAGTCGCTGGCGCTGTGCCGCCGTGTGGGTTTCTCGCGTATGCACGTGTTCCGCTATAGCAAGCGTCCCGGTACCCTTGCTGCCGACATGCCCGACCAGGTGCCGCCCGAGGTTATGGCCGAGCGCAGCCGCCGTATGCGAGACACGGCGCAGGAGCTCGCTATTGCCGATGCTCGTCGTCGCGTGGGCACTGTCGAGCGTGCCGTGCTCGAGTATGGTGACAGCCTGACGCTCGGTTCGTTCCATCATGCCCGTCTTGACGATACCTGTGGACTTACAGCCCCGTGCCTGCTCGATGTTGCTATCATCGGAGTCGATGATTCCGGCTTGGTCCATGCGCGCAGGGAGGTCCATGGAAGCCTCGAAGATTAGACTTACCGTTCCCGAGGGAGTTGATCCCTCGCGTGTTTTGGGCGCCGGCGACGGCGTCCTTCGTGCGCTCGAGAGCTTGGTTCGCGCTCACGTGGTCGCCCGTGGCGATAGCATCTCCGTGAGCGGCGACCCGGACGAGGTCGAGCTCGTGGCTCGCTTTTTCGAACATGCTTTTTGCGAGGCGGCGGCCGGTCGTACCCTGTCTGCTGACGACGTCTCGCGTTGCCTGGCCGTCTTGCGCGACGGCGAGCATGAGGCCACATCGCTTCGCGATGACGTGCTGCTTTCATACCGCGGTCGTGTCATTCGTCCCAAGACGCTTGGGCAAAAGCGCTATGTGGATGCCATCCGCTCGCATACCATCACGTTTGGCCTGGGTCCAGCCGGTACCGGTAAGACTTATCTGGCCATGGCGCTCGCCGTTGCCGCGCTCAAGCGCCACGAGGTGGGCCGTCTGATCTTGACGCGTCCGGTTGTCGAGGCGGGGGAGAACCTGGGCTTTTTGCCCGGCACCCTCGAGGAAAAGATCGATCCGTACATGCGTCCGCTCTACGACGCCCTTTTTGACATGATGGATCGCGAGCGCACCGATGAGCTTATGGAGCGCGGCGTGATCGAGATCGCCCCGCTTGCCTATATGCGCGGTCGTACACTGAGCGATGCTTTCGTGGTGCTCGACGAGGCGCAAAATACCACGCCCGAGCAGATGAAGATGTTCCTGACACGCCTTGGATTCAACTCCAAGTTCGTGATTACCGGCGACCTCAGCCAGCGCGACCTGGTGGGTCGTCGTGGTGGCTTGGCGGATGTCGAGAAGATTTTGGGCCGTGTCGACGATGTGGCGTTTGCACACCTGGAGCGCGCCGATGTGGTGCGCCATGCCTTGGTGGGGCGTATTGTCGAGGCATACGATGCTTATGATGATGTGCGCGAGCAGCGCTCGCGCGACCGAAAGGAGTCCCGTTGAGTGTATTGATCAGCAACGATGCCGAGCTCGATACGCTGCTCGACGCGCAGGAGGTGGAGCACATCTGCGAGGTTGTGCTTGCCGCCGAGGGCGTTGAACGTGAAGTCGAGATTTCCCTTTCGTATGTCGACGAGGACGAGATGCACGAGCTCAACCACGAGTGGCGTGGCATCGACCGCACCACCGATGTGCTCTCGTTTGAATGCGACTCGGCCTTTGACGAGGATATTCCCGCCGACGAGACGCTCGAGCTCGGCGATATCATCTTGGCCCCGCAGGTTATTGCCCGTCAGGCCCCCGGTTTTGGCAATAGCCCTGCTGACGAGTGCCGTCTGATGCTCGTACACGGAATGCTGCACCTGCTGGGCTATGACCACATCGAGGACGACGAGGCCGAGGTCATGGAGGCCCGCGAGGACGCCATCCTGCGCGATCTGGCGCTCGAGCGCGGCGAGGACCCCAAGCTGGTCCACGTCGGTCCCATCACCAATCATGCCCACGACTAGGAGCCGTTTATGATTCCCGGATCGAACAAGGACCATCCGTCCTTCTTAAAGTCGTTTTCTTACGCCATGGAGGGCTTCGTCACCGCCGTCAAGACCGAGCGCAACATTAAGGTCATGCTCGTGGCGGGCGTGTGCACCGTCATTGCCGGCTGCATCGTGGGGCTCGACATTGCCGAGTGGGCCACGATTATCATCTGTTGTGGCCTGGTGATTCACGGCGAGCTGTGCAACACCGCTATGGAGGCTATCGTCGACCTAGCGACCCAGGAGCTCCATCCGCTGGCCAAGCGTGCGAAGGACATCGCCGCCGCCTCTGTATACGTTCTTTCCATCACCGCCGCGATTGTGGGCGTGCTGGTATTTGCCCACGCGCTCGGCTTTATTTAGAAAGGGATTCCCATGTCCGACAATATGCAGTCTACCGATGAGATTTTGGACGACGAGTCCCCGGATGCTAAGGCGACCGAGGCCTATGAGGAAGTCGAGGAGTTCGACCCGTTTGAGGGCATGAGCGACGAGGAGCTCGACGCCCTGTGCGATGAGGACGACAGCCTCGCGGGCTTTGGCGACGTTGAGCCCGGTTTCCGCAGTGGCTTCGTGGCCTTGGTCGGCCGCCCCAACGCCGGTAAGTCAACGCTGCTCAACGCCTGCTATGGCAAAAAGGTCGCCATCACCTCGCCGGTGGCCCAGACGACCCGCCGCCGCATGCGCGCCGTCGTCAACCGCCCCGGCTACCAGCTGGTCTTTGTCGATACCCCGGGTATCCACAAGCCCAAGGACGGTCTAGGGTCCGAGCTGAACAAGAGCGCGCTGTTCGAGCTGAACGATGTCGATGTTGTCGCGTTTTTGATTGATGCCACCAAACCGATCGGCAGGGGAGACGCCTGGGTTGCCGAGCGTGTCAAGAATGCCCGTTCCAAGAAGGTCCTGGTGCTCACCAAGGCCGATGAAGCCGACCCCGCACAGGTCATGGAGCAGCTTAAGGCCGCCCACGAGCTTATGGAATATGACGACGAGATCGTGACGTCGTCGGTCAAGAACTTTAACGTCGATGCCTTCATCGAGACCGTTGCGCACTTTTTGCCCGAGGGTCCGCGTTGGTTCCCCGAGGACATGGGTACCGACGCTTCCGACGAGACGCTCGTTGCCGAGTTTGTGCGCGAAAAGGTCTTGCGCCGCACCCGTGATGAGATTCCGCACTCCGTTGGCGTTATTTGCGATGCGCTCGAGCAGACCAAGAAGGTGCTGCGTGTGCACGCCACCATTTATGTCGAGCGTGAGGGCCAAAAGGGCATCATCATCGGCAAGGGCGGCGAGATGATCAAGCATATCGGTATCGACGCCCGTCGCGATCTTGAGCGCATCTTTGGCACGCAGGTCTTTTTGGAGTTGGACGTGAAGGTCAAGGCCGGTTGGCGCGACGACGAGGCTCAGATTCGCCGTTTTGGCTACAACGCCGAGGACTAAGGACGCGCAGCGCGCATGGCAGGCTCCCGGACATATCGCACGAAGGTGCTCGTGCTCGACAAGACCAAGCTCAAAGAGACCGATCTGATTCTGACGATGCTTGACGAGCGGGGTCGCCAGGTTCGTGCCGTGGCAAAGGGGGCCCGCAAACCCGGTGGGCGCTTGGCGGCGCGCTGCGAATTATTCTGTACCGTCGATATGCTGCTCGCACATGGACGCTCGCTCGACGTTGTTTCTCAGGCCGAGCTTTTGGAAGCGCCGGTTGGCGCCGCGCCCGATTACGAGACGACCTGCGCCGCAAGCGCGATTGCCGAGGTCGCGCGCGTGTGCTCATTCGAGGACGCCGAGGACCCGTTTACCTTTGCCATCACGCAGCGGGCGCTCACGCTTGTCGGCTGCGGGCTCGACTCGGCACATATGGACCTGCTCGTGGCGGCCTTTGTCTTTAAACTTCTGTCGCACGTGGGCTATCGACCCGATTTTTCGGCCTGCGTGCTGTGCGGAGACCCCATGCTGTCGTACTTTTCGCCCCAGGCGGGCGGGCTCATGTGCGGTTCGTGCGCGTCGAGCGTTCCGGGTGCCGAGCTGGTTTCGACCGGTGAGGTCGCGTGGCTGCGCGCCCTCATGTCCATGACCTTCGATGCACTCATGGTCGAGCGAATCGACCCGCATACGGCGGCGTTCTTGCTCGGGCTTTCGCATGTGTGGGCTGCGACGCACACCGACCAGCGCCTCCGTGCGATGGAATTCATGTTGGGTCGGTGATGATGCGCATGGGCGGTCTGCTTGTGGTAACATACCGACCTGTTGGTACCTCGACCTTGGATGCTCGCTCCACCGACGGCTTCCCAGTCCGAGGCGAATCGAGTCGCCCGCGGGCGACAAGAAACGAAAGGTGAAACAATGACTGTTTCCAAAGAGCGCAAGGCTGAGCTGACTGCCCAGTTCGGTAACACCCCGGTCGACACCGGCAACCCCAAGGTTCAGGTCGCCATCCTGTCCGAGCGCATCAAGGAGCTGACCGAGCACATGAAGTCCCACCAGAAGGACTTCCACACCCGTCGTGGCCTGCTCATGCTCGTCGGCCGTCGTCGTCGTCTTCTCTCCTACATCAAGAAGAACGACATCGTCGAGTACCGTGAGCTCATCAAGGCTCTGGGCATCCGCGACAACATCCAGTAGTCGCGGATAGGTACAAACCCGCAGGTAGAACGCTTGCATAAAGGTTTTGCGTCCTAATTTGTCCTTACGGGTACCTAATTAATTGCCGAAATAGGCTCTATCGACCGCCTCGATGAACATCTGTTTGTCGGGGCGGTCGTAGTTTTTACCGAGAATATTCTTTGCGGCGTGGCCCATCATCTTGTCCACCATCTGGGCCGGGACGTTGTACTTCCACAGCATCGCCGTGGCCCATGTGTTGCGCAGGTTCTCCATCGGAAGGTAGCGCACCGTTATGTCTCCATTTTTAAAGTCCTTGCGCCAGAACTGGTTGAGCGTGCTGCGGTCGTAGGGGTAGCCGGTGCCACGGTCTACCAGATAGAGCTCGCCCTCGGCTCGGCGCTCTGCGATGATCTCGCGCAGGCGCAGGCTCCACGGCTCGGGGATGACGATCGGTCGGTAGCTGTCCTTGGTCTTTAGCGTCATGAAGCCTTGGGCGTTGAAACCAAATTGCCGATGGAGGTCGTAAACGGCGTAGGCGTGGCCGTTGTATTGCTCAAACGAAATATCGTCCACGCATGCAGCTGTTGCTTCACCGACACGGCATGATCCGATTCCCATGAGGATACAAATCGATTCGTAGCGCTTGCCTTCAACGTCCTTCAAAAGCTGGTGAAGTTCGGGGAGCGTGTAGACTTCTAGTTCGTTGCTGGGGGTCTTATCGTTCCTAGGCATTTTGTATGTCACGTCCTTAAAAGAAATTTCCTTCACGCCATGGAGTTTGGCGCATGTCACTAGATTTCCAACTGTGATGTTGGACAGTTTGGCAACTGATGGCTTGAGCGTCTTCAACCACAGCTGATATTCGTTCACGTCAACCTTGTCGAGCATCACCTTTTCCCATCGCTTCTCGATGTGCGCCGCCCATTGGGTGACGTACAACTTGCGCGTGTTGTCGGCTAGCTCTCCCTTCTCCACTCGGCTGTTCAGCTCGGGCAGATACCACTCGTACCAGCATTGCGAGAATGTCGGGCACGGTATCACGCGCTCATTCGGTGGCAGGTGGTGGATTTGCCAAAGGCGGCGCAGCTCATCGTCGGCTTCGCGCGAGGTGCATGGGTAGAGCGTTTTAGATCTACGCACTCGATTGAGCCCGTCCCATTCGCACCACCTGATGCGCCACTTATTCTTGGCGATTTTGGTCTTCGTCCCCCATGACGAACGTGTCATAATTAAAAAAGTCCCTCCTGTCGGTCATAGCCGACTCTTACAACCTGGATGGGATTGTTTAGCGCTCCACGTGTCTTGGCGGATGGTGGGGCGCTTTCTTCTATAAACAGAAAATCTGTTTATAACTACATGACCGAGTTCAGAACCCTGACGAATTCCTCTGCCTGGGAATGGCTGCTCAGCCTGTAACCGTAGCCCGTCCGCAGCCTGTTGTTCAGGATCACCTGCTTGCCCTTAACCCTGTACACACCGGTGACGTCATTCAGATAAACCACCTCTTCATGCGTGCCGAAGAAGCGGTTCTTCTTGAGCGTGGTGATCCGGTTCGGGTAGATGCAGATCTCTTTGAAAACTCCGGCACCTTTATCCCTGAAAAGCAGCGTGTCGTTATCCATGCTTATTCCTCCTTGTCTTGAGTGGTTGAATCATGCTTAGCGTTTAGCTTTGCTTCGAGATCGCAGAACTCATCAACTGTCATATCGAGCGAATTGATAATCACCAAGGCTTTCTGCCATGTTGGCTCCTTGACCTTTCCCTTTAAAAGACGCGACAAATAGGGCGCAGTGATTTCGTCTGAAGTAATGTCTACGGACCTTAGGTTCTTCGCATCCATTACGGCTTTTAGGGTTTCGGTGAATGCCATGAGACCCTCCTTCTGTCGATTGAATTGTACTCAATCCGAAAAAAATTGCCAATAGACAAAAAATCTTATTGCAAAGTTGCCAATTAACAACTACCTTATGAGTTGTCAATTAACAACAACGAAGGAGGTGAGCGTATGGACAAGATTACCGAAAAGGTAGGTGGATGGCTTCAGCGCCCAGGCAATACCAAGAAGAAGATGGCGGCTGAGCTTGGGATTACACCCGATTCGCTTACCAACAAGCTGACTGGCGAAACGCCGTGGCTTTGGAGTGAGGTCGTTGCTGTTGCGTCGATCGTCCGATGTGAAGTGTCTGATTTCTGCTAGCCAAAACCACCAAGCCCATACCCCCCAAAAGTCAAAAGGGGAGGAGGAATGGATGCCTGACACGATCCAATGGACGCTCAACTTCTGTGCCGGCATGTGCGTGGCCCTGTTATTTGAGCTTGTCCGCATTCAGATAAAAGTCGACGACATAGAAAAGCGTCTCATTCCCCAAGACCAGAAAGGAGAAGGAAATGACGATTGAAGAGCTTGAGAAGCGCGAGCGCGATGCTTACAAGGCTTTCATGGAAGCCGACTGGATGCACGCCGACATGCGCCTGAACGAGTGGCTGGATGCCGCCCATGAGCTTAACGAGGCGAAGGGGCTGTGAGGCGCAGGTCTCCAGACTTTGAGAAGGGCTTCAACTACTGCCTGTTTCTCAACGTCATCGTACTTTTAGCCGTCCTACTCCTCTTGCTTTTGGTCAAAGCCCTAGAAGGATGCTTATGAGCTTGAGTATGGCCGCCTCGTAAATGAGCGAGATCGCCACCCTCGGCAAGCATGGAATCCTATTCCAGACCATTTCGCAGAAATCTGCGAAGTCACCGAGACCGACCCGCAGGCGCAGAAATGCAGCGCGCGGGCTTTCAGGAACGGAAGCAAAATCCCGTTTCCTCATATGACGGTATGTCGAATTCCTCTTGATCATGCCGGGGACTATATTCCGATGTTCCCCCGCTGAATGTATGCGCTGGTAGATAGCGCAATTCTGTTCATCCGCTCCGCACCCGTCTCCATCGGCGCTGGGCTTTTTGGCCTTCTCCTTGACGCCGATCGCAAGGCGGTACCTGTGTCGCCGGCTGGCAACCCCAGGCGACATGGAACGCAGTGACACCCATACCAAGCTGTTCCGCCTGACGAGACGGGCGCGTAGCGGATGAATGGAGCGACCTTTGATAACCGCATCCGCCATTTGCCGTGAGCAGGGGGAGCCTGTGACGGCTGCAATGGCTCGGCAGCTGGCTCCGTTGAAAAGCCAGACGGTCAGGTGCGATGCCTGGCAGTAAGTCTCAGCGTCGTGCGGTGCGCATCCGCGAATCAAGACTTCGTAGGTTCTCGATTCGTTCTCTGTCCGTCCGTTACCGCCAGGATGTGCACCTCAAGGCGCTGAGAAAAGAAGAGTGGCTCCGAGAACACTCCTTTGAATTGGAACGCAGGGGAGTGAACGGGAGCCACAGGCAAACACCCACCAAAGGAGGTGGACGCATGAATCATACCAAAAGCGCCTGGGCCAATCCGCTCAGCGAGTTCCAGCAGTCGATGGATGCGGCGGCGGAGAAGTTGCGCAACCAGCTCGAAGACCTCGAACCGTACTGCGGATCGCAGGCGCTCAAGTTCGCCGTCAGGGCGGGTCTGCAACCGCAGATGGCCTACACGGTCTCCGAGACGTCCAAGTATACGGGGGTCTCGGCAAGCACCCTTTATGCGGAGAACAAGGCTGGTCGACTGCCGTTCAAGACGGTCGGCAGCAGGAATGCGCTCATAAGAGTGGTCGATGTCGACAAGTGGATGGAGGGACGCTCCGATGGCCGTTAAGGTTTTCGATTTCCTGTCGGACCGCTGGATGCGGCTCAACCCGAAGCTGCGCAACGCCATCGTCTCGACCGTCCTTATCGCGGGGCTCATCTTCGCGGGATGGCTCGAGGGCACCGCTCCGAGCGGCATGTACTACTAGGAGGTGCCGATGGTCGGCTTCTTTGGATGGACCGCCGAGCGCGGTCGAGACGGCAGCTGGTTCGCGACCAAGTTCGTCGAGAAGGGCCCAACGAGGGGCAGCGCGACCGGAATCGTCCGCTCGCGCCATCTACTGGTCAACGTCAGCAAGGCCGCGAGCAAGGAAGCTGCGATGCGTGAGATCAAGCGTCTCTACGTAATCGGAGCGCTGCAATGACGAAACCGACCGAAAACAATGGAGAAAATGTGGAATCGGGGGTAGTTGTCCCTCGCAAAAGGGACAACTCATATTTCTGGCGCTCTGACGAGGACAGATACATCAGGACGCACAGGATGGACGGCTATCTGCTGCTGTCGGAGATGATGACAGGCCGTGGATGGCCGAGGTCTCCCGAAGCCATCAAGAAGCACGCCAAGAGGGTGCTCGGAATCAACCTAGGCAAATACCCCGAATCGGGGAAGCACCGCTGCATCTCGTGCGGGAAGTGGGACGTGCGCCCCAACTCCCATGCCGGGCGAATGGGGCTCTGTCCAGCCTGCTGGAGACGAAGGCAGGCTGAGGCAATCCGCGAGGGCATGGACGAGAAAAAGGCCGAAGCCGAGTACCAAAGGGAAAAGAAGCGCAGGCGCGATGCGAGAAAGCGCCTGCAAAGAGAGAAGGAAAAGAACAATGGAAGAGACTGTGGAACAGGTTCAGGCGAAGCCCGAGCCCGTGAAGATCTCGGCGCTTGAGCTTGAGAACGTCAAGCGAATCAGGGCTGTGGCGCTCCGTCCGACCGAGAACGGCCTGACCGTCATCGGCGGTCGCAACGGCCAGGGCAAGACAAGCGTGGTCGATGCAATCTCGTGGGCGCTCGGCGGCAAGCGCAAGCAACCGTCCAAGCCCAACCGCGAGGGCAGCGCGACACCCGCGAAGCTGCACGTGGAGCTGAGCAACGGCCTCGTGGTCGAGCGCTCTGGCAAGAACGCATCGCTCACCGTGACCGACCCTTCCGGCAAGAAGGCGGGCCAAAAGCTTCTCGACAGCTTCATCGAGGAGCTTGCAATCGACCTGCCGAAGTTCATGGTCATGACCGACAACGAGAAGGCCCAGGAGCTTCTGCGAATCATCGGCATCGGCGGCGAGCTCAATGAGCTGGACAGGAAGCTCGGCGAGCTGAAGAGCGAGCGCCTGGACATCGGTCAGCGAAAGCGCGCCAAGAACAAGATCGCCGAGGAGATGCCGTTCTTCCCCGACGCCCCCGACCACCGCGTGTCGCCTGCCGAGCTCATCGAGCAGCAGCAGGCAATACTTGCCAAGAACGGCGAGAACCAGCGCAAGCGCGAGAAGGTCGGAATCATCAAGCAGCAGCGCGACAACCTGAACATGCTGTGCGACAGCCTCAACAGCCAGATCATGTCGCTCAACGAGGAGCTGAAGCGCAAGACCGAAGAGCTGATGAAGCTCACCGAGGACTACCAGACTGCGCTCAAGGATGCCGCCGACCTCGAGGACGAGAAGACCGATGAGATCGAGCAGAGCATCGCCAACATCGATGCGCTCAACCAGAAGGTCGAGGCGAACGAGCGCCGCAAGCAGGCACTGAAGGATGCCGAATCCATTAACGACGATTACCAGAGCTGCAACAGCGAGGTCAATGCGGTCGAGAACCAGCGCAAGAAGCTGCTCGAGACCGCCAAGATGCCGTTGGACGGCCTGACGGTCGAGGACGGCAAGCTGGTGTACAACGGCGCGGTTTGGTCGGACATGAGCGGTGCGGAGCAGCTGCGCGTGGCGACGGCGGTCGTGCGCTCGCTCAAACCCGAGTGCGGTTTCGTCTTGGTCGACAAGCTGGAGCAGATGGACTCGCAGACGCTCGCCGAGTTCGGTGCCTGGGCCGAATCAGAGGGCCTTCAGGTCATCGGCACCCGCGTGGCAACGGATGACACCTGCTCGGTCATCATCGAGGACGGACGTGTGGCCGAGGGCGTTGGACAGCTGAAGGCCGAGATGCCTGAGTTTAAGGTCGAGATTCCCGAGGTCAAGATTCCCGAGGTCAACATTCCCGCCGCCATGACGCAGTTCGGAGGTAGCTTCTAATGACGTTCCAGATCACCCGCGGTCAGCGCCTTCGCCCGCAGAAGGTCGTCATCTACGGCCCCGAGGGCGTCGGCAAGACGACGCTGGCTGCTCAATTCCCGAGTCCCCTGTTCATCGACACCGAGAGCTCGTCCGACTACTTGGACGTCCCGCGCCTTCCAGCGCCCACAAGTTGGCAGATGCTGCTCGATGAGGTCACGTGGATTCGAGATTTCCCCGAGGAGTGCGGAGGCACGCTCGTCCTGGACACCGCCGACTGGGCGCAGAAGCTGGCAGTCGATGACGTGTGCAACGCCATGGGCTACAAGAGCATCGAGGACGCCGGCTACGGCAAGGGCTACACCTACGTCACCGAGCGCTTCGGAAAGCTGCTGAACCTGCTGAGCGAGGTGTGCGAGCGCGGCTGCAACGTGGTCGTGACCGCCCATGCCATCATCAGCAAGTTCGAGCAGCCCGACGAGATGGGGGCATACGACCGCTGGGGCCTGAAGCTCATCGACGGCAAGAAGGCCAGCGTCGCGGCGATGCTCAAGGAGTGGGCGGACGCAGTTTTGTTTGCCAACTACAAGACCATCGTCATCACCACCAGCAAGGACGGCAAGGTCGGCAAGGCCCAGGGCGGCAAGAACCGTATGCTCTACTGCTCCCATGCCGCCACGTGGGATGCCAAGAACCGCTGGGGCCTGCCGGACGAGGTTCCCATGGAGTACCGGCAGCTGGCGCCGTTCATTCCCGTCCCGCAATTCGCACGGCAGCAGCCGCAGGTGCAGCAGCAGGTGCAGCAGCAGGCGGTCGACGCGGTGAACGTCTCCACGGTCACGCCAGAGCAGATCGAGCAGGCGCGAAACATTCCCGACCCGTTCGAGCCGGAGCGCCCGGCATACCTCAAGCCGCTCTACGACCTGATGCAGCGTGACGGTATCAGTGCGGAGACGGTTAGCAAGGCCATCTCAACGCGCGGTTACTTCCCCGAGGGCACGCCGGTCGACACCCTGCCCGAGGACTTCGCGAAGTTTTTGGTGTCAGCCTGGGACAGTATGCGCGACTACATCAATTCCGGCATGGCAGCCGGTCGAAAGGAGTAAGAAATGGCAAACGATATGGGTCAGTCGTTCGGGTGGGACGGCGAAATCGATGCGGTGGAGAACGAGTTCGAGCTTATGGAGCCCGGTGAGTACTTGGCCACGGTCGAGAACGTCGAGCGCCAGCAGTTCAACGGTAGCGACAAGATGTGCGCCTGCCCCATCGCCAAGGTGAACGTCCGCCTGGACAACGGTCGTGTGCTTTCCGACCGCCTGTTCCTTAATTCCAAGAGCGCTTGGAAGATCACCCAGTTCTTCGTCTCGATCGGGATGCGAGCGGTCGATGCCCCCAAGGAGCAGAAGCTGAAGATGGACTGGGTCGGCGCGGTCGGTCGCCGCTGCAAAATCAAGGTCGGCACCCACGAGTACAAGGACAAGACCTACAACGAGATTTCCGAGTGGATGAAGCCCGAGGCGCAGACCACGGCACCCCAGCAGCACGTCTACGGCAGCGCCAACCCCGAGCCTGTGTCGCCTGCATTGCAGGGCATGATCAACCAGACCTTCCAGCAGGCGCAGGCCGCGCAGAACGGGGGCTTCTAAGGCATGAAGTTCAACCTGCGTCCCTATCAGGAGCAGGCTATAGCCGCAATCGAGGAGCGTTGGGAAGCGGGAGACCGCGCGACTCTCCTCGTACATGCAACGGGCACCGGCAAGACAATCGTCATGGCAGGTGTCACGGAGGACGCGGTCCGCGATGGCGGTCGCGTCCTCATTCTTGCCCACCGCGGCGAGCTGCTCCAGCAGGCAGCCGACAAGCTGCAATCATCCACGGGGCTCCGCTGCTCGGTCGAGAAGGCCGAGGACACGAGCGTGGGAACCTTCGAGCGCGTGACGGTTGGATCCGTCCAGACCCTGTGCCGGGAGAAGCGCCTTCGAGCACTCGGCAGGGACAGGTTCACGCACATCCTCATCGACGAGTGCCATCACGCCGTCTCATCGAGCTATCAGGCGGTTCTCGACTACTTTGACGGTGCCAAGGTACTGGGCGTAACAGCGACGGCAGATCGCGGTGACCGCCAGAACCTCGGCAAGGTATTCGATTCTCTGGCATTCGAGTACAACATGCCCGAGGCCATCAAGGACGGCTATCTGTGCCCGATCAAGGCGCAGACCGTGCCGCTCAAGCTCGACATTTCAAACGTCTCCGTTCGCTCTGGCGACTGGGCGGCAGACGAGCTGGGCACGGCGCTCGACCCGTACCTGCCGCAGATCGCCCAGGAGATGAAAAACGCCAGGCTCGAGGAGCGCAAGACGGTCGTGTTCCTGCCGCTCATCAAGACCAGCCAGAAGTTCTGCCGCCTGCTCAATGAATGCGGTTTCCGTGCCGTCGAGGTCAATGGGCAGAGCGAGGACCGCGCCCAAATCCTGAAAGACTTCGATGACGGCAAATATGACGTGCTGTGCAACTCGCTCCTCTTGACCGAGGGGTGGGACTGCCCGAGCGTCGACTGCATCGTCAACCTCCGGCCGACCAAGAGCCGGGCGCTCTACGCACAGATAGTCGGTCGTGGCACTCGCCTGTCCCCGGAGACGGGCAAGACCGACCTGCTGCTGCTCGACTTCCTGTGGATGACCGAGCGACTGGAGCTTGTTCGGCCTGCAGCGCTCGTTACGAGCTCTCGCGAGGTCGCGCAGAAGATGACCGCCATGGTCGAGCAGGCCGGATGCCCGGTCGACCTGCAGAAGGTCGAGAGCAAGGCATCAGACGAGGTGGTCGCCGAGCGCGAGGAGGCACTCGCCAAACAGCTCGCAGAGCAGCGCAAGAAGAAGGCAAAGCTGGTCAACCCGCTGCAGTACGAGATGTCCATCGCCGCCGAGGACCTGAGCGGATACATCCCCGAGTTCGCCTGGGAGATGGCACCAGCCACCGACAAGCAGAAGGCGGCGCTCGAGAAGTACGGCATCGACGCTTCCGAGATTTCCAACGCCGGCAAGGCATCGAAGCTGCTCGACCGAGTGAAGAAGCGCCGTGACAGCGGACTTAGCTCACCAAAACAGATCCGCCTACTCGAGCGCCGAGGATTCAAGCATGTCGGCACGTGGTCTCTGGATGCGGCAAGCTCGATGATTTCCCGGATCAGCGCAAGTGGCTGGCGAATCCCAAACGGCGTAAACCCTGCGACGTACGTACCGAGTGAAAGGAGTGAGTAAGATGGCGATTGGATTACCGAAGGACGCGAGCGGTGCGATCGTCCCGTTCGGCACAACCATGATGTACCGCGAGAACGGTAACCAGTTTCATGTGTCTGATTTCTTTTTCGAGGCGAGACCCAGAAGGTGGTTCGCGCGAAGCGGAAGTGAGTGCATCGAGACCAACAAGCTGTATCTCGAAAGCAAGAAGAAGGTCGCGGAGTACAGGGCCGAGGACGTTTTGGTAAACAGGCCCAAGAAGACAACCCCGCAGAACGCAGCACAGGCCAACAAGGGCGTAAATCTATCCACGCTCCCCGAGTATGCAACGCCCAACGAATGGGCCGAGGCTTTCAACGTGAGCCTGAGGACCGTCTACAGGATGTGCAGCCTTGGGAAGCTAATGACCGTGAAGGTTCGCGGCAGCATCCTCATTTACCGCGACCTATCCTTTGTACTGCTTGGGCTAGATAGGTGATAGCAATGGCGAATATCGAGTTACCAAAAGATACCGAGGGCCGCGAGATTCCGCTGGACACCCAAGTACTGTACGACAGTGATGGAACCGAATTTTTCACTGACAAATTCATGTATATACGTGTGACCGATGAATGGTGGTTCTTTGGGCATTTTGGTTCATCGACCTCTACGCATCAAGTCGTAGCGACGAGACTGCACCTCACACCGCCCGACAGCTGGGAGAAGCTGGAGGAGGACTTAGACGGGTGCATCGAAAAAGACGAGGTTTGTTGTTATTACAACAAGAACAAAGACTGTCGAAGCTGCCCCATCTCAGGCAATAACCCAAATGGCTGCATTTCGGAAGTGTTTAAGGACATCAAGGAACGCATCCGCAATCTGAGGGGTGAGAATTGATGTTGCAGCAAAACACATGCGTCTACTGCGGCGATGTTCGCTTCAATTTCAGCCGAGACGATGACTACGGCATGTGGATTGATAAAAACGACAACGGCAAATATGTCATAGCCGTTGGAGAACTGTTTGTTGAAAGCTTTCCGATTTGTTTCTGCCCGTTCTGCGGACGCAAGCTAGAGATGGTGAGTGAATGACAGCCAAGGCATCGACCCGCTACAAGGTCAGCAAGAAGGTAGTCAAGCGCTACCTGGCCGACCATGACCTCACACAGAAGCAGCTGGCGCAGATGGCGGGCATCACTCCCGGTGCGCTTAGTGCCCTCATCCGATTCCAGCGGGACATGCGCGTGGGCAATCTGTTCGCGCTTGCGGACGCGATGCGGATGGATCCGCGCGACCTCGTGGAGAAGGTGGACGAATGATTACCGATGAAGAGTTGCGCGAGATAGCTAAAGAATTACGTACACACAGCAATTGCGAGGGATTTAAAGACTGCACTGAGTGCCAAGAGCTCAGTGTGAAATTGTTTGGCGATAAATTTGTTTTGTGCAAGCTGGATAGTCAAGACGTGAGTTATTGGGGAGCCGTCGCCGACTTAATCGACCGCCCGATGTGCCACGACCTTGTCGAGCACAGGCAAGACCCGTTTATTCCCGGCAAGCGGATGGCCGATGGCTACTTCCACTGTTCAAGTTGCGACTGGCACGGACAGCTCTGGGAGTACATTGGCTTCGGAGACATGTTGGCTTACGAACCGGTTCATTGCCCGAAATGCGGGGAGGAGATCAAGCGATGACTACCGAAGATCTAGACGAGATCGTGTCGAGACTGAGGCGCACCTCCAACGACTCTCTCGGCGGTGAGAGCCTGCAAAAGGCACTCGCTAGGATCACCAAAGCTCAGGCAACGGACTGGCGCACCGTGATGCGCCGGATCGCGGAGCTTATCGACCGTGGCGTCTGTCATAACGTCTACGACGAAAGCGAATGCGGCGCATGTGACAACGGCTTCGAGTGCTCAGTCTGCGGATGCAGGGTCGAGGACGAGGAGCACTACCACGTGAGCGGCACGTGGAACTGGTGCCCCCAATGCGGCAAGAGAGTGCGGCCGAAAAATGAGTGACGTCTACAAGCTGACGCAGAAGAGCGTCTGGACAAACGATGTCGGCAGGCACACCACTTGGTATCTGCTGGATGAGCACAAGATGGGCTACTACATCGACTGCATCGAGTGGACGGTGCAGCGAGACTGGGGGCTTCTCAGGCTGAATTCCGAGTGCATGGCCTTCCGCTACAACGGCAAGAGGGGCTGCGTGACCAGTTGGAGAGGGCTCGATACCGTCTGCGGTATGGGACCGCAAGAGGCATTCGAGACCGTCTGCGAGCACCTCGGGATTAAGGTGAGATACCTCTAGCTGGAAAGGCCGGAATAATTGAATAGCAAGGGAGGGACGGTCGTGTATGTGGCGACCGTCCTTTTTTCAATCGCCGCGATAATCGCGGTCTGTCTTTACGGAGAAATGAAATGAATCCCAAAGGACCTAATCTCAAGGTCGTGCCGATCATGCTTGACGGCGATGACCTTTTGCCGAAGTACGCCCACGGCGTGGAAGACGCCGGGTGCGACCTCAAAGCGAACATTCCCAACCCAATTACCATCGAGCCTTGGAAATCGGTTTGGGTCGGCACGGGAGTTCATCTGGCGATGCCGGAGGGCATGTTCGCGCTCCAGGCACCTCGCTCGGGACTCAGCTGCAACCATGGCATCACGCTCGCAAATGCGCCGGGAATCATCGACCCCGGCTATCGCGGCGAGATTCGCTGCAAGCTGGTGAACCTGAGCGATGAGCCCTACACGGTCTACCCGCTGGAGCGAATCGCCCAGCTGGTGTTCCTGCCGTTCGTCAATGCCGTGTTTACAACGTACGACAGCCTGCCGGAAAGCTCTCGCGGCGAGGACGGCTACGGTAGCACGGGGGCGATGTGATGGCAGATCAGGTGGGGAAGCGCTGCGCCACGTGCAGGTTCGCCAAGAACCCGCACACGGTCAAGAGCACCGTGGTCGATGCCAAGTACCTGACGTGCTGGCACAACCTGCCGCACGAGTGCCAGCCGTGGAACAGGTGCAATTTCTGGGAGCCGAAGGAGGTAGAGCGATGAGTGATCACCCCGATGTGTACCAGTGGATTGCGGATAGAAAAACAAATCGGGCTTTATTAACGGAACCATACATCACGCTTCCAGCACCGCATGTTGAAAACAATGCCGAAGAGCGCCGCAACGCCATTCGCGCCGTCGGTTTCCTAGAGGGGTTCGGCGCGATGCTGTGGAATTTCGTCGGTCCCAACCTGTCGGACGAAGAAGTAGCCGAGTACGAGAAAAACGTTGCGAGCATCGCCGCGTATATCGGACTGCCGCCACGGGAGGATTGCTGATGTGCCAAGTGATGGGAGTCGACATGACTGAAGAAGAGGTAACGCTGACGAAAGATGTCGGGTGTCCCGAGCACTACAGGGGCGATGGGTTCATCACGTGTTCCCGTGCCATGAAGTCGGCGCTCGCTATGTGGCCTGCCGCCATGGCGCTGTGCAGCACGATGTCCGTCTGGTGGTGGTGCTGCGCCTTCAAGTACCTATGGAGGTGCGCGGTCAAGGGCGCGACGCTCAAGGACATCGACAAGGCAATCGACTGCCTGCACAAGCTGCGCAAGGAGATCGAGCCGTGCCTGAAGTCGCAGATGAAGGCCGACCGCATTATCGCCGGCAAGCGCGTTGAAGACCGATGAGCTCGCAAAAGAGAGGGAAAGGACAAGACAGATGGCAGGACACGAGGCCGTGCGCTCGACCGATTTGAGCGCGCTGCAGGGCATCTTCTTCGAGGAGCTGGACAACCTGATGGCGCTCGATATCAATGCCGACGACGAGGCAATCGAGCGTGAGATCAACCGCGCGAGGGCAGTCTCTGATGTGGGGGCACGCGCCATAGAGAACGCCAACACCGCCGTTGGCATCATCCGCGCACGCTCCGAGATGGCCGGCGCTAAGCTCGCGAGCGTCCCCGCGATGCTGAAGTCGTAAGAGCGATGAGCAGGGTCATGACGAAGGCGGAACACAGGTGGCTTCTCGACATGGCCCCGCGATTCCGCTCATGGGACGATCTTCTCGCCTCGTTCGAGTGCGCCTTCGGCTACCAGCCGAAGCGCCAGACCGCGCAATGCTACATCTCGAAGCACGGCGTGAAGCTGATGAGCACCACCGTCCGTTGGCTGGAACACCCGGAGTATGACGAGTTCCTGCGGGAATTCGTCCCCGGTCACAGCCAGGGCGAGATCATCGACGAGTTCGATAAAAGGTTCGATATAAGGTTGAGGGTTGCCCAGCTCAAAGACCGCGAGTCGACGCTGGGCCTGAAGCAGGGCACATATGGAGGCAGGTTCGCGCCGGGCACCGTGCCGCCCAACAAGGGCAAGAAGCTGACCGACTACGTCAAGGACGAACAGAAGCTTGCGAACATCAGGCGCTGCCAGTTCAAGAAGGGCGATGAAGTACACAACGAATGCCCCATCGGAACGGAGCGCGTGAGCAGGGACGGATATATCGAGGTGAAGGTGCCCAAGGAGGATGCGGACGACCGCGCCCACGGATGGTGGAAGCCGAAGCACCGCCTTATCTGGGAGCAGGCCAACGGGCGCAAGCTGGAAAAGGGCGAGAGCGTGATGTTCGGAGACCGCGACATGACGAACTTCGACCCCGAGAACCTCGTGATGGTCACGCAGGCGCAGCGGCTTTTCATCAACAGGCACGGCATCCCGTACCACGATGCCGAGTCGCTGCGCGCCGCCGTCTCCATGGCGAAGCTGAACGAGGCGATCGTGACCGCCGAGCTGAGGCCGCGCAAGTGCCTTTGCTGCGGAAAGACATACAAACCGCAGTACAAGGCACAGCGCACCTGTCGCGAGTGCCTGGACTCGGGACGTAAGGCGCGGCGCAGCTACGGCATCGCCGTGTGCGCCAAATGCGGTGCGACGTTCGAGAAGCTGAGCGCACGGGGGAAGTACTGTCCAAAGTGTCGCAAGAAGAAATACAGAAAGGAGAAGAGCTGATGGAAGACCACAGCGACCTTCTGGACGCGCTCTCGGCAATCGACCCGTCCACGCTCAACTACCAGGAATGGCTGGACGTCGGCATGGCGCTCCATGAGAGCGGGCTTCCGCTCGATGCCTGGGACGAGTGGAGCCGCAGGGACGCGGCGAGGTACCACGAGGGCGAGTGCGAGCGCAAGTGGCGCGGATTCGGCTCGGGGCAGACCAGGGTCAAGTCGGGCACGCTCGCCAAGATGGCGACTGAGCGCGGGTGGGTCCCGCCGCGTGCTTCCCAGGGAATGGGCGAGGCGCTGTCGTGGGACGGCGAGATCTCGACCGCGCTCATCGACCCGTCATGGGTGGAGCCGGTCGAGCTGCCGGAGACCGACAAAACGGGTCCCGAGGAACTTGTCGAGTACCTCGGCCACCTGTTCGACGAGGACGATGTGGTCGGCTACGTATGCGAGAGCTGGGACCGCGAGGGCAAGTGGCTCCCCAAGTCCAAGGGATGCTACTCGCGCACCGCAGGCGAGCTGATGCGCGAGCTGAAGAAGTACGGCTCCATCGAGCAGGCGCTGGGCTCATACGACGACCGCGCCGGCGCATGGATCCGAATAAACCCGCTCGACGGCAAGGGCGTTGGCAACGCCAACGTCTCAGAGTTCAAGTACGCGCTGGTCGAATCCGATACGCTGCCCAAGGAGAAGCAGCTTGCCCTCATGCAGGAGCTCCAGCTGCCGTGCGCCGCCATCGTCGATTCCGGCAAGAAGAGCCTGCACGCCGTGGTGAAGGTCGACGCCCGCGACTACAACGAGTACCGCGACCGCGTCATGCGCCTGTACGACGTGTGCCGCAAGAACGGGCTTGACCCCGACACCCAGAACAAGAACCCGAGCCGCCTGTCGAGGATGCCCGGTGCCATGCGCTCGGGCGAGCGGCAGCGACTTGTGAGCGGTCCGTGCGGAAAGGTGTCGTGGTCCGAGTGGTGGGACTGGATGCAGGAGACCACCGACGACCTGCCCGACCCCGAGAACCTGGCATCCGAGTGGGAGAACATGCCCGAGCTCGCTCCGCCGCTCATCGACGGTGTCCTGCGCCAGGGACACAAGATGCTGCTCGCGGGGCCGTCCAAGGCGGGCAAGTCGTTCGCGCTCATTGAGCTGTGCGTGTCGCTCGCCGAGGGCAAGCCGTGGTTCGGCTGGGGGTGTGCGCAGGGAAGGGTGCTCTACGTCAACTTGGAGCTGGATTCCGCGAGCTGCCTGCACCGATTCAAGGACGTGTACAGGGCTCTCGGCTATGCACCCGAGAACGTCGGGAACATCGACATCTGGAACCTGCGAGGGCGCTCCGTGCCGATGGACAAGCTGGCTCCGTCGCTCATCCGCCGGGCGCTCAAGACGCGCCCCATCGCCGTGGTGATCGACCCCATCTACAAGGTGATCACCGGCGACGAGAACAGCGCCGACCAGATGGCGGCGTTCTGCAACCAGTTCGACAAGGTCGCCCAGCAGGTCGGGTGCGCCGTCATCTACTGCCACCACCATTCCAAGGGCCTGCAGGGACAGAAACGCTCCATGGACCGCGCATCCGGCTCCGGCGTGTTCGCGCGAGACCCCGATGCGCTGCTCGACATGACCGCGCTCGAGCTGACGGACGAGTGCACCAAGGCGCACTACGACCGGCGCAGGCAGCACTCGATCTGGGCTGCTTTCGACAGGTTTTTGCCGGAATGGCGCTCGGATGAGAAGTTCGTGGGCATCGACTCGGCGGACGATCTGCAGAAGTGGGCGAACGAGCCCGCCAACAATGCGCCGGGCGAGCTGAAACGCGAGCTTGAAACCATCCACGAGAACTTGCAGGAATCGTCGCGCGGATGGGCGGCGTGGCGTATCGAGGGGACGCTGCGCGAGTTCCGCAGCTTCAAGCCGAAGAACCTGTGGTTCGAGTACCCGGTGCACCTGCCCGATGAGACGGGTGCCCTGGCGGACCTGAAATGCGAGGGCGAATACGACCCGAGGGCTAGCCGCTCCAAGGGCAGGGAAGCATCCCAGAAGACCTTCAAATCGGAACAGCAGCAGAAGGTGAGCCTGATCCGCGAAGCCATGGAGCAGTGTGCCGAGGATGGGGTTGAGCCGACAAGGGTCAATGTGCTCGAGCGCATCGGCGTGGTCGAGTTCAGGGGCAAACCGTTCAACATGAACGCGCTTACATACGCAACTAGCGAGAAGGCAAAGTGGAGCCCGTTCCGAGTTAAAAAGGACACCGACCTGCTCTATGACAAGAACAATCAGGCGCTTGATTTCGACGGCGAAATCGACCTGTCGGAGTAAGTTTCAAATTAAATAACCCACGGGTAGTAAAGCCTAGAAATCACAGGTTTACTAGGTAGTAAAAGTAGGGTGGTAAACCTATTACTACGTAATAGGGGTTTACTACCCTACAACCCAAGGGGCTGAGTGTAGACACGTGCGTGCGGGCTAAAGCCGCGCCCGCACTCGTACGCGGGTGGCTAACGGTCTACACACAACCCCACGAGTTGTAAACGGGAATTCCGCGTTTCGCCGCTTTTCAAAAATTTCGACAACCAAATCAAACGAGAGGGGTTCGCTATGAAATTCGACCCATGGACATTCGTCGGCTACCTGGTCGCGCTGGCGCTTGTTGCGCTCGGGCTGCTGCTCATCCTGTGGGGCTGCCTCGCCGTGCTCGCGCAAATCAGGGGGCTTTGATGATGGCGGGGGAGTGGTCGGCGTTTCTCGCCATGGCCGTGCCCACCGTCACGCACAACGCCCTCGAGCCGTTCATGCGCAAGGGCAAGCCAAGCATCCGCAAGTCCGATGAGCTGAAGGAGGCCGAGGACAGGATCATCGCCCGCATTATCGCCAAGGGCGTGCCGGACAAACCGCTCGGCGGCGCGCTGAGGCTGCACGTGACATGGTGCTTCCACGTGACCGGCAACCACCGGCAGGGCGAGCCGCACCTCTCGAAGCCGGACACCAGCAACCTGCTGAAGACGCTCGAGGACTGCCTGACCAGATGCGGGGTGATCAGGGACGACTCGCTCATCTGCTCGCACGACCTGACCAAGGGATGGTCGGACCCGCAGGGAATCTACGTCCGCGTCGAGTGCATCGGCTTCGATTCGGGGGACGGCGCCGCGACCATAGGCACAGGGAAGTAACGGGAGAAGGGACACAGGCAATGGGAGGAAACAGCGCGGGCCGCGTGCAGACGCGAAGGTTCCACAGGCTCAAGGCGGAGTTCTTCGCCAAGTGCCAGGCCGAGCGCCCGGTGTGCTGGCTCTGCGGTCAGCCCATCGACTACTCGGCTGACCCGGGAACGACAGCGGACTCGCTGACGCTTGACCACCGCGTGCCCGTGAGCAAGCGACCGGACCTGCAGGAAGACCCGGCGAACTTCGAGCCCGCGCACTTCGCGTGCAACTCGAGACGAGGCAACGGCGAGCCGCCCGTGAGCCTGGGGGTGCTGAGCCGCAAGTGGACAGCGGACTGAGGGGGAGGGGCGGTAAGCGATCTACCTGCGGGTTTAGCGGACTACCATCCGCGTGTGCCTTCTTCCTCTCTCCCCGATATTCCGATTTGGAATAACCGCAGGTAGAGGGGTGTTTTTGATTGATGTTCGGGGAAGATGCCCCGAAAAGCCGGCGGACGAGGTGATTTTGGATGAAGTTGGATGAACTAAAAGGCTTCTCAGAGACGTTTGAAGATGCCGTTTTGCACGCCGACTGGCTGAGAGACCAGTACGGCAATATCGCCCCGAAATTCGTGGCTACAGTCCGTCTTGGGCGGTCTTTAGCGAAGAAACTCGATAAACTTGAGCAGCACGACTGGATAAACGCCGCTGACAAGCCCGACACGACCACCGTGAGCCAGTACCTGAAAGTCCTGGACGCGCTGAAGCTCAACCCGAGCTGCGACAAGTCAATCAAGGCCGAGCCGCAGAAGAAGAAGTCGAGCTCGCTAGCGGCATTCACATCCGGGTTCAAGGTCGTGAACGGCTGATGGGTGCGCTCCACGTCAAAGTGGAAGAGAAAGGCTACGCCGAGCCGCGAATCTGGACTAAGCCCTTGCGCGAGCTCACGCCCGAGACCTCGCTCGGATTCGAGGTCATCGATTACGCCCGCGAAGTGCTCCACGTGGAGCTGCGACCGTGGCAGAAGTGGCTACTCATCCATGCGCTCGAGCTGAACGAGGACGGCAGCTACCGCTTCAAGAAGGTCATCGTCCTCGTCGCCCGACAAAACGGAAAGACGATGCTCGCGAGCGTGCTTTCCAGCTGGTGGCTGTTCGTCGATTCCCAGCGCCATCCCGAGCGCGTGCCGCCCGTGAAGTTCAAGATCGTCGGAACCGCCCAGAACCTCGACATCGCGCGCGAGCCCTGGTCGCAGGTGCGCCTGTGGTGCAACCCCGAGCCGCCTAGCGAGGCGGAGTCGGAAGTCGCGATAGCCGATTTGCAGGAGGCGACCAACAAGGTCTCGGACACCAACGGCAAGGAGTACATCCAGGCTGCATCGCTGGCGCACTACGAGATCCGAGCCGCCAAGAACGCCCGCGGCAAGCCCGCCGCCCGCGTCCTCATGGACGAGCTGCGCGAGCAGGAGAACTGGGTCGCGTGGAACGCCACCTCGCAGACCACGAAATCCTTCTGGAGCGGTCAGCTCTGGGGAATCTCGAACGCCGGCGACGCGAAGTCGGTCGTTCTCGCCGCCCAGCGCAAGGCCGCCCTCAAGGTGGTCGCAAGCTGGGAGAAGCTCGTCGAGAAGCGCGGCATGGATCCGTTCGAGTGGGCCGACAAGCACGACAACGCGATAGGCATCTTCGAGTGGTCCGGTCGTGACGGCTGCGAGCTGGACAGCGATGAGGACCTCCTGCAGGCGAACCCCTCGTGCGGTTACGGCGGCATGACGCTCAAGTCCCTAAAGTCCGACATCGACGGCATGACCGAGGCGTCCTACCGTACCGAGGTCCTCTGCCAGTGGGTCACGGCTGACGTGGACCCTTACGTGGATGTCGAGACATGGGAGTCGCTCACCGACAACGACAGCCGAATCCCCGAGGACGAGCGCGTCGTGCTCGCCATCGACACCAGCGAGGACCGCAAGACGACTTACATCGCGGTCGCCGGCGCACGCGGTGACGGCATGGATCACGTCGAGGTCATCGCGCGGCGCGACGGCAACCTGTGGGTGTCGAAATACCTCAAGTCCGTGCAGGAGGCATGGGGTATTGACGAGGTCGCCCTGCAGTCGAAGGGATGCCCTGCGGGGGACTTCCGCGACATGCTTGAGGAAGAAGGATGGACGGTCCATGCCATCGAGGGCAGCAAGCTCGGCTCCGTAGCAGGCAGCTTTAAGGATGCGGTGCTCGACGGGACCATCCGCCACACCGACCAGCCGGTTCTCACGCAGCAACTCAAGTGCGCTGTCACTCGAAAGCTCGGCGAGGTCGATGTCTGGACGCGCAGGGCATCGCAGGGTCAGATCTCGGCGGTTGTCGCCGCGAGCGAGGCGCTCTGGGCGCTGCGCAACTGCGAGCGACCGGAGCCCAAGGCCAAGCCTTCGCCCTATCCGCTGACGATTATCTAGGAGCTGACACATGCGTTTTTCCGACCGCATCAGGGCGGCTTACGATGGCTTCACGGGCAAATCCGAGACTGCCGAGAATACCGCCAAGCAGTCCGAGACCACCGCGCAGCACGCTCTTCCGTCCGTGCCGATGATTCCCCCCGGCTTGCTCGAGGACATCGCATTCGGCGATTACGACCGCCGCGACCTGTGGGCCGCCGAGTACAACGTGCGCATGGTGGTCGATTTCGTGGCGAGCAAGATCGCGGCGCTCCCGTTCCACGCCTACCGCGTGAAGCCCAACGGCGACCGCGAGGAGGCTCCGAACTCCGAAATCGGCAAGCTCATCGCGGACCCCAGCTACGTTGCGAACGAGACCCGTTACCGCCTCATCCACTCGCTGGTGGTCGACATGATGCTCAACGACCAGTGGCTGATGCTGCTCACGATGGACAAGGATTACAACTACCGCCTGCGCCGCATCCCGTACGGTACTTATTTCGTGCGGTACAACGCGCTCGCGGAGCCGACGGGAGTCCAGATCACGCTTCCAAACGGTCAGGTCAAATACGAGTTGCCGAACAAGAACGTCCTGCTGTCGCTCGGCTACCCCGGCACGGTCGGCAACCCCAAGCCCATGTCCGGTGCTTTGGGGCCGCTGCTCACCGAGGCGCGCGAGCTGGCGAGCTACCGCCGCTTCATCGCCCAGAACGGCGGTCGCATCCCTGCCTACGTCAAGCGACCCGCCGGTATGCCGTGGGCGAGCGAGAATGCGCGGAATGACTTCATCCAGGGTATGCGCGCCTACCGCAAGGGCGGCGGCAAGGACGGCGGCTGGCCCCTGCTCGAGGACGGCATGGAAATCATCACGGTCGACGCTTTCAAGCCCGTCGACATGGCCGACCTCGATGCACGCGACCGAATCGGCATCGCGGTGTGCAACGCATACCACATCTCGCCCGAGAACGTCGGTATCCGAACCGGCAACAAGTCGAGCGTGGAGGCCTACAAGGACCAGCTGTGGAATGTCGAGCTGGCCCCGTATGTCGTCCTGCTCGAGCAGCAGCTGAATCAGGTCATCCCCAAGGCGGTCGGCGAGGAGGACGTCTTCATCCTCGCGAACATGGACGCGCAGCTGCGGGGTACCCCCAGCGAACAATACAAGGCGTTGAGCACGGCGACCGGTCGACCGTTCATGTCCCTGAACGAGGGCCGACGCAAGCTCAACCTTCCCGCCAAGGATGACGGCGACGAGGTGATCGTCCCGCTCAACGTCACCCAAGGCGGACAGCCGTCCCCGCAGGACGGCGGCAATACCCAGAACGCCCAGACGGGCGCGAGCCCGAACGGGAGGTAACAAGATGAGCAAGCTCGATTTCCTCAACTTCGAGGTAAAGGCCGTCCCCGAGGAGGAGGGCGTGTTCGAGGGTTACGCCTCCACTTGGGAGCGCGACCTTATCGACGACGAGATCACCAAGGGCGCATACGCCGAGACGCTTTCCGCCGACTACCCGGACGGCGGCGCGGGAATCCCGCTCTACTGGGGCCACAACTACGATTCACCGCTCAACTGCATCGGCGAGTCCCTTTCCGCCTGCGAGGACGATAAGGGCCTGAACGTCAAGTTCAAGTTCGACCTCGACACGAATGAGGGCAAGAAGGCCTACGACCTGCTCAAGCGCGGCCTCGTGCACCAGATGTCGGTCGGCTTCCTCGCCCAGAAGACCGCCTGGGTCAAGGACGAGGGCGACCAGTGGTCGCACCGCCGCATCGAGAAGATCAAGCTCTTCGAGGTCTCCGTGGTGCCCATCGCCTGCAACCAGCAGGCCGAGGTCACCGACGTCAAGAGCGGTCGCGCCATCTCCAAGGACAACGAGTCCCTCATCCAGCAGGCCGTCGATTGCCTGCAGGACGTGCTCAAGAATGTCGGCTCCGATGACGATTCCGATGAATCCGACGAGACCGACGAAAAGGCTCATGCACTTGCCGAGCGCAAGTCTGAGATAGCAGAAATCGCCGAATACCTCGGCGGAGCAGTCACCGATTAGGAGGACAAACATGCGCATTAAGGAGCGTATCGCCGCCGAGAAGAAGGCGGCACAGGACATCCTCGCCAAGGGCGAGGATAACCTCACCGATGAGGAGTTCGAGCAGCTGAAGCAGCACGTTTCCGAGGCCAAGAAACTCGAGGAGCGCGCCGCCCTGCTCAAGGACGGAGCCGAGATCCTCGACAACGCCGCCGAGGGCAAGAACCTCGAGCAGAAGAAGGAGGAGAATGCCGTGACCGCGAAGAGCATCGGCGAGCATTTCGCCAACGAGTTGAAGGCCAAGGGCCTCGACGTCGCCCAGGCGAAGACCATCAACTTCGAGACCTCCGAGTTCAACGTCAAGGCCAGCACGGATGTCAACGCCACCGGCGGTGCTACTGGCGCAAACGCCCCGTACCTGACCGAGCTTGACACCCCCGTGTTCGCTCCGCGTCAGGATCTCCGCATCATCGACCTGTTCGCCAAGGGCACCATGGGCGGCCAGGTGCTGAAGTACCCGGTCTACGGCAAGCTCGAGGGCAAGCCCGGTGCCACCGAGGAGGGCAAGGCTGCCGCCCACACCCACTTCCCCGACCCCACGTGGGAAAGCGATACCCTCCACACCATCACGGACATGTGGGAGATCACCGACGACATGATCGACGACCTGCCCTATGTCGTGTCCGAGATCAACGACCATAACGACTACGAGTTCGATCTGGTCAAGGAGACCGACATTTGGACGAGCGATGGCTCCGGCGTCAAAGTCAAGGGCCTTCTCGCGCGCATCCCCGAGGATTCCGTCATCGCCAACACCAGCACCGAGCCGCTCGAGGACCGTATCTTCACGGCAGTCACGATGATCAAGAAGAACGTCAATTTCGCCGCTGACGGTCTGGTCATCAGCCCCGAGGACTATAAGACCCTGCGCCTCAAGCGCGACAAGAACGGCCAGTACTACGGTGGCGGCTTCTTCCTGCCGCCTTATAACGGCACCGGCACCCTCGTCATCCAGCAGACTCCGTGGGGCCTGCCCACGGTCGTCACCCCGACCCAGGCGAAGGGCGATTGCGTGGTCGGCGCGTTCTTCCGTGGTGGCAAGGTTCTCTCCCGCGGCACGCGCACGCTGAAGACCAGCGACTCCCACAAGGACAACTTCGAGACCGGCATTACCGCCTTCCGTCTGAAGGAGCGCTGCACGCTTCAGGTCAAGTACCCGTACGCCTTCGTCAAGGTGTCCACGGACGAGACCAAGGTCGTCTCGCAGTCCGACGATTCCGGCATCGAGGTCCAGTCCGATGAGCCCGTGGCCGATGCCGAGGCCGTCAAGACCGCCAAGACCGCCAAGACCGCTAAGGCTGCGAAATAGCCTCGTCTGACTGATTGGAAGGGGGCATCATGACCGAATCTTTCCTCGGCGACCACACCGACTACAGCGGGCTCGATGCCCCCATGTTCAACGCCGCCGCCGTGAGCGCCATCCGCGGCTACTGCGGGTGGCACGTCGCGCCGTCCATGCAACTGAGCGGCAAAGTCGGTTCGACTGGCGGCAAGATCATCCGCATCCCCGCGCTCAACGTGACCGAGGTCACGAAGCTCGCGCTGTCCGACGGCACCGACCTTCTGGACGGTGCCCAGTGGAATGCGGGCGGTCTCGTCGAGCTTGCGTTGCCCGTCGAGCCGTGCCTGAGCGGCATCGAGTACACCGTCACCGCCGGATTCAACCCGGATGACGTGCCCGACCTCATCGCGGTCGCGCTTCAGGTCTCCCGACGCGCCGCGAGTGCCCCCGCGGGCACCGTGCGCTCCCAGAGCGTCAATGGCGCTTCGGTGAGCTACGCATTCAGCGGTTCCGGCGCAACATCCGTCCAGCTCATGCAGGACGAGCGCGAGATTCTGGACAGGTACAGGACTGCGAGGCTCCCATGAGCGGCTCTGATTTCGGCAACTTCGGTCGACCGCTCAAGCGCCTCCGCGCACCCCTTGTGGAAGACCCGTACAACCCCGCACGAACCGTGTCCGACTGGGACGGCGAGGTCGATGAGCTTATGTTCAACGGCTTCATCGCCATGGCGTCCTCGGTCATGACGCCCGACGGCGCACGCGAGCAGGCGGTGACAGCCGTCACGCTGACCGTGGCTGACCCCACGGTCGACATCAGGCGCGGTGACCGAATCAAGGACGGTGCGCACGTCTACACGGTTGATGTCGTCCCGTCCGTCGATGCCAACCCGTTCACAGGATGGCAACCGACCCTCGAGGTCGGCCTTCAGGAGGTGGAGGGCTGATGCCGGCAGCAGGCCAGACTAAGGTCAAGTTCAACGACAAGTTCTTCGATGACATTCTCCACAGCGCGGGCGTCGAGAACATGTGCCTGTCCAAGGCGCAGCAGGCGCTTGCCAACGTCCGCGCGACGGCTCCCGTCGACACCGGTGCATACCGTGACGGATTCCGCATCGAGGTTCATAAGTCGGCGCACCGTAACTCCTATCGCGTGGTCGGTCACGACTGGAAGACGATTTTGCTCGAATCCAAGGGCGGCTATCTCGCCCGAGCCCTGAAAGCGGTGAAGTAGATGCAGATGGTTGTCCCTCCCGATTTAGAGATGTTCCTTTGCGGATACCTCCGCGCCGTCCTCGGCACGAATATCGAGGTCGACAATCGCGAGCCGTCAGACTTCGACGGCGGCGCGCCCTATTGCGTGGTGCGCGACGATGGAGGCCAGAAGACCGGTCTCACCACCTTCGACCGCTCGGTCGGCATCTCCATCTATGCGGGGAACCGGCAGAGCACACTCAAGGCCGGAGAGCTTGCCAGACGCGCCTTCGCCGCGCTCACATCGCCGACCATCGCCTACGAGAAGGGGTCTCCCATCGCAGCGGTCATCGATGACGGTTGCAACGGGCCGTACCGCGTGACGGACCAGCACGATTCGAGCAAGTGCTACATGACGGTCGAGTACTCGGTCGTCGGTGCAATTGAGGATTAAGGTTAGGGCTTTGCCCTGGAAAGGAGCCTGCAATGGCTAAAGACAAGCAGGGTAACGACCTCGCAAACGTAGGCGTGCCCGTAACCGGTGCAATCTGCATCGTCCCGTACGCCGAGGGCAACGTCATCACCCGTACCATGATCGGCAAGAAGAACGCCACTCCGAAGCTGCCCGAGGTGTACGCCCGCGGCACCTCCTGCCTGGGTCTCATCGCCAGCGACGGCGCACCACAGGATTCCACCGAGTCTGGCGACGCCATCGAGTTCTGGCAGCAGGGTTACACGCTCAACGGCGAGACGACCATCTCCACGGCATTCACCATCGCCGAGGACACCGACCTCGCACGAGAGTTCTGCTTCGGCGAGAAGCCCGATGCCGACGGCGTCATCGCCGTTGATACCTTCACGCCCGACACCAAGTGGATGGCGTACGAGGAGATCACCTACAAGAACGGCAACGTCGACCGCCGCGCCGGCGTCATCCAGGTGACCGCCAACGAGCCGGGTCAGGCCGAGCGCGGCTCCGTCCTCGGTCGCGCCATCACCGTCAAGTGGGTGCGCGACGACCTCTACGAGGGCAAGGCCTACATCGAGGCTCACTGCACTCCGGCTGATGTCACGGCGACCGCCTCTTCTGCCGCCGCTGGCAAGAATTCCTAAGCGAAACACAGCTTTCCCTTCTCTTGTTGGGCATCGCGCTTCGGCGCGGTGCCCTTTTTTTATCGGGGGACCCCGGCCGAACAATGTCCATGTCGTAAGAGGCCATTCGAGAGAAGGGAAAGTCGAGATGGCTGAAGAGAAAGAGTTCGAGCCGACTATCGAGGATTTCGAGAACTGGACCGAGGAGAAGGAGCAGGCCGAGTTCGAGCGCATCGCCGATGCGAACAAAGTCGCGTATGTGATCGGCGACAACACGCTGTTCGTCCGCACGTCTGCCGGCAACGTCTACCGCCTGCCGATGTGCCCGAGCTATGCCGAGGTTTCCGCAATCCAGAGCGGCACCGATGACGATGCCTTCGAGCACCTTTGCACGCTCATCGAGGGCGGCAAGGGCGGCACCGATGCCGTCGAGCGCTTCAAGGCCGAGCCGCTCCAGACGATGACCGAGATCCTCAAAGTCTTCGGCGAGAAGTTGGCTAAGGCCCAGGGAGCGACCCTGGGGGAATAGCCCGCTTCATCGCCGAGCTGAAGGAGCACGAGGACGCCGCGAGGGCAGATTTCGCGGCAAGGGGATGGAGCCTGCAAGCCGACCTCGGAAGCAGGCTCCGTTATGCGGACGCGATCGCGCTGTTCGGTGCGCTCTCAGAAGACCCGACGACCTCAACGGGTGCGCACGTGGCAGGTCTCAAGTATCCGACCAGCTTCGCCGACATGTTCATCGTTGCGGCGCTGACGCAGAACAAATTCCCATCTCCCATCCCGACCGAGGAAGAGCAGTTCCGAGCTGCCTCCTTCAAGGCCTCTGGCGGTGAAGCGCAGAAGGCGGCAGAGAACATGGCGCCGCTGTTCGCTTCGCTTTACGAGTAACGAGACCGGGGGAGATCGCGCATGTCATCTGAGGTCGGTTCCGCACATATTTCGATTTTCCCCGTGATGACGGGCTTCCGCTCAAAGGTCAACAAAGAGGTAAAGTCGACCGGCGACGAAGCCAGCAATTCATTTAAAAGCGCATTCAGGAACGCAGGCGGCATCAGCGGTCGGCAGCTTGGAAAGCAGCTGAAGGAATCCTTCGCCGCATCCTCCAAGGGCTTAGCCGACGATGCCCTCAAGGTCTTCACCGATGACGTGAAGGCCGCGACCAACGAACTGAGCAAGGCTCGCATGAAGCAGGCAGACGATGCCGGCAAAGTCCGCGTGGCGGAGATGAGGCTGCAGGATGCCGTCGCCAAGTACGGCGAGGGCTCCACGCAGGCAGTCGCCGCCGAGGAGCGCCTGGCATCCACACGCCGTAAATCCGAGCAGAGCGCCGCCGCCGTGAAGGACGCGACCGAGAAGCTGAACGTCGCCAACGAGTTCGCCGCCAAGGCGCAGCAGGATTTGGCGCAATATACGAACCAATCGTCCAACGCCTTCGCCCGCGCCGCCAAGAATTTCCTTGCCGGTGCTAAGTCGCTGGATGCGGGCAAGAGCTCCGCTACCGGCATGGCAGGCGCCCTGGGTTCCATCGTCCGTGCCGCATCCGGCATCGACATGTGGGGGCCGATTGCGGCGAAGGCGACAGCCGGTCTCGCCAAGGTGAAGGCATCAATCGCCGACTTCGCCAGCAGCGCCAAGAACAGGATGCAGATCGCCGCAGCCGAGATTGGAAACGCCATCTCGGACGGCCTGTCGCGTGCCGGGGCCAAGGTACAGACGGTTGTCGGCAATATCGCATCGAAGCTGCCGCAACCGATTAAAAGCGTCTGCTCGACCGCGCATACGTGGTTCGCCAATGTCGAGACCGCGGCTAAATCCGTCTTTGACAAGCTGCCCGATTCCGCGAAAACGGGCATCGAGGGTGCCAAATCCGTAATCTCCTCCGGCTTGTCCGCGCTCGGCAGCATCGGCTCCGCCGCCGCCAGCGCCTTCAAGGACGTGTCCACCGCAATCGTGGGCGTCGGTGCCGGCGTGACGGTGGCGCTCGGCAAGATGGCTGTCACTGGTGGCTTCAACCGCGCTCTCAGCATCGAGGACGCGCGAGCGAAGCTGAAGGGTCTCGGCCACGATGCCGGCAGCATCGACGAGATCATGAACAACGCCCTGGCTTCGGTCAAGGGCACCGCCTACGGTCTGGGAGACGCGGCGACAACGGCGTCACAGCTCGTGGCGTCCGGCGTCAAGCAGGGCGACCAGCTCACGAGCGTCCTCAAGACGGTCGGCGATTCCGCGCAAATCTCAGGTCGAGATTTCACGGAGATGGGCTCCATCTTCTCCAAGGTGGCTGCTTCAAATAAGCTCCAGGGCGAGCAGGTCAACCAGATCCTCGACTCGGGCATCCCCATCTTGCAATTCCTTGCCAAGCACTACGGCATCACCGCCGAGGAGGCCCAGAAGATGGTGTCCTCCGGCAAGGTCGACTTCGAGAACTTCGCAGCCGCCATGCAGGAGAACCTCGGTGGCGCGGCGCAGTCCGCTGGCGGCACCTTCAAGGGTGCGATGGCTAACGTCAAGGCAGCTTTGAGCCGTCTCGGCGAGAAGGCGATGACCCCCGTCCTGAACGGCCTGCGCGACATCTTTAATGCCGCCATCCCGCTTGTGGACGCCGTCACGACCAAGCTGACACCCGTCTTCGAGCAGTGGGGAGACCTCGTCTCCAACACCATCGCGCCGATGATCGTGGGCGCTTTCGAGAAGATCACGTCCGTGCTCAACGGTGACAGCTTCTCGGGCTTTTCCAGCGGCATCATGGCGACAATCCCATTGGTCGGCTCCCTAGTCGCCGCCATGGGAGGCACGGGGCTTCTCGGCACCATCGGCGAGTTTCTCGTCAACGTGCCCATGGTCGGCCCGGCCCTGAAAGGTCTCGTAGGGGAGTCCGCGCTTCTCGGCAACGCGCTCAAGCTGCTCGGCGGCCCGGTCGGCGTCGTGATGTCGCTCCTCGCCGGTCTCGTGATGATCAGCCCGACATTGCAGCAAACCCTGAGTCAGGTCGCCGGCACCATCGGCTCATCGCTGATGGATGCCTTCAGCACGCTCGCCCCCATCGCGCAGGACATTCTCGGCAAGCTGTCTCAGGCGGCATCCGAGATCTTCCCCGTCCTCGAGGATTGTCTCGGTCAGCTCTTCTCGGCAATCGGCAATGTGGTGGCTCAGCTGGCTCCGGTCGCCGCCGAAATCCTGCAACCGCTGCTCGACTGCATATCCCAGCTCATCGAGCCGCTGACCAACATCCTGACGGTCATCCTGCCACCACTCACGAGCATCCTCGACGGCGTGATAGTCCTAATCGGCAGCATCCTGTCGTTTGTCGGCCAGCTGGTCGCGGGAATCGAGTCGCTGCTGCTGCCCATCATCACGGCGGTCATTCAGGGCATCTCCGACCTGCTGACCAAGTGCAGCCCTTGGCTCGACCAGCTCGGTTCCACCTTTGAGACCGTCATGGACCTCATCGGCGATGCGCTTGAGGTGGTCGGCAGTGCGCTCAACCAATTCATGTCCGTCGCGGGCTACGTAATCGAGCAAGTTGTTCAATTTTTGGTTGGCACGCTTGAGCCTGCCTTTGCGGCGATGGCCCCGTTCATCTCGGGAATCGTCTCGTCCGTCAACCAGGTGATTAGCTCGATTGCACAGATCGTGCAGGGCGTTGTCAATTTGGTTGCCGGGTTGATTTCGGGGAATTGGTCCCAGGTCTGGCAGAGCTGCCAGCAAATCGCCAGCGGCGCCGTCGGTGCGCTCGGCGGCATCCTGAGCGGAATCTACAACGCCGCGATGGCTGCGGTCTCTGGCGCGGGGACTTGGCTCTGGAATGCAGGCAGCCAGATCATCGCCGGTCTCTGGAACGGCATCTCGGGTGCCATCGGCGGCCTGTACAACAACATCAGGAATGCGCTTTCTGGCTTGGTCGACGAGGCGATGAGCGCACTCGGCATCCATTCGCCTTCGCGCGTCTTCCGCGACAAGGTCGGCAAGTTCATCCCGTCCGGTATCGGCGTCGGCATCAAGCGGAACACCCCGGCGCTGCTCTCAGATGCCGACAAGATGACCGATGCCCTCGTCGACCGCGTGAGCGGCGCGTCCGCGGCTGTTGACGTGGCTGCTGGTATGTCGCTCGCATCTGGCGCAAACGGCGCTCAGGGGGCATCTGGCGGCGCTGGCGGTCTATCCGTGGATGACATCGTGCTCGCAATCGTCACGGCACTCAGCAAGATCGGTGCGCTCAAGCTCGATGTCGACCTCAAGACGCTCGCCATGCTGCTCGCGCCTTGTATCGACTCTGAGCTCGGCAAGCGCGACGCAATGGAGGTCTAAATGGCTGATTCTAGGCTAGGTATCTACTCGCGCAACAAGATGTTCGTCGATGACGGCACGGTCACCGTGAACGGCATAACGCTCGGCGACATGGGATGGTATCTGACCTCCGCGCCGGAGGTCGATGCCATCTCGTTCGACACGTCCTACACGACCGTCACCGGAGCCCACGGCTCCCGTGATCTTTCGCTGACAGACGGCAGCGGTCTCGCCTATGCCGGCAGGCGCACGGTGACGCTCCACCTGCGTACGGTCGGCACGTGGCAGGAGGCGGTCAAGTCCAAGATTGCGCTCGGCTCCATCGTCGGTCGCGATGCTCGCGTCACATGGCGTGCGCTCCCCGGCGATTTCGTCGGCAGGCTCGAATCGTCAAGCCCCAGCGAGGTCTGGCAGCACGGTGTGTTCGCCTACTACGAAATCGACCTGACGATGAGCGCTATGCCAATGCTGTACGGCAGGAAAACGGCGGTGAGCGGTACGAAATTGACCGTGAGCGGCAACTGCCGGGTGTTCCCGACATTCACCGCCACGCTCAAGGCCGAGAAGAAGCTGAAGATTTCCCGCGCGGACGGCGTGTTCATCGAGGTCGATGCCGAGAGGATCTTTGCCGCCGGCGCCGTCGCCGTCATCGAGACCTCGCCGGCCAAATCGCGCGGCGTGTACATCAATGACGTCTTGACCTGCCCGACACTCACATCGGATTTCTTCGACCTGCCAGTTGGGGACTCGACCATCACAGTGGTCGGTGCAAGCAGCATCACGACATCATATGAGCCGCTCTGGCTCATCCCCTAGGAGACGGTCAGATGTCCAAGAGATTCATCCATTTCAGCCGTTTCGGCGCATACCTCGGCGAGCTCACGCCGATGCAGGCCATGCGCACGCGCAATGTCGACCAGTGCGGCGTTGACAAGGTGGAGCTCGTCCTGATGGACAACGGTGTCAACAAGTACGACCGCATCGTGTTCTGTGATTCCATGGGGCGCACGTGCGAATGGATCGTCATGTCCTCGCGCGAGTCGAGGGCGAAGAGCATACCTATCTGCACCGTCAACTGCTACGGCTCCATGCAGGAGCTATCGCGACACTTTATGCCGACGCTACGCCGCGGCTCGAAAGACACGCCCGAGCAGGCTCTTGCAAAGGCACTCGATGGCACCAGATGGTCGGTAGGCCAGTGCGACGAGGGCAGCGGCGAATACAGCGTCTACCACAAGTCCTCGCTGGCTTCCGTCAAAGATATAGCCGAAGCCTACAAAATGGAGGTCGAGCCGGTAATCGAGTTGTCTGCAGACGGCAACTCCATCGCCAAGCGCTCGGTCTGCCTGGTCAAGCGCCTCGGTCGTGCCAATATTGCGCTGCGTCTCGACTACGGTAGCGGTCTGTCCGGCATTGACCGAGTTCTGTCCGCAGATGACGTGGTGACGCGCCTGTACTGCTACGGCAAAGGCGTGCAGACAACGGATGACGAAGGCAACGAGACAGGCGGGTACTCGCGTAAGATCACATTCGCCGACATCAACGGCGGCAAGGAATATATTCAGGATGATTCACTGCTCGAGGTCTGGGGCGTGCCAGGTCCCGATGGGTCGCTCATGCACACCGAGGGCATCTTTGAGGACGGAGACTGCGAGGACAAGGCAACGCTTCTCGCCGAGGGCAGGGCTGCGCTCGCCGAGCGCTCGAAGCCCATCGTGAGCTACGAGGGTACGGTCGAAGCCCTCGGTCGCGCGGGATTCGATGCCAGCGCCTGCGACCTCGGCGATAACCTCCAGATGGTCGACACCACGTTCCCAAAGCCGCTGCGACTGAGCGGTCGTGTGCTTGAGATCGTGGAAGACCTGCTCGGTGACGGCTCGCCTTCCACTGTGAAGGTCGGCAACGTCATCGAGGGCATCGTCAAGCGCTCCGATCGCGTGCAGCAGACAATCGACCGCCTGACCAGCAGCGCCGGCAGCTGGGATAGCGCCGCCACCATCGGCAGCGCCTACCTCAATGGGCTTATCGACGGCCTGAACAAGGTGATGAACGAGACCGGCGGCTACACCTACATCAAGCCCGGCAAGGGCCTGTTCGTCTACGACAAACCGGAAGATGCCAACCCGACCATGTGCATCCAGATCGGCGGCGGCTACTTCCGCATCGCCGACGGCAAGAATTCGGACGGCACGTGGAACTTCCGCACGCTCGGCAACGGGCATGGTTTGGTGGCCGATGCGATCGTCTCCGGCACCATCAGCGCCAACCTGATCAAGGCCGGAACCATCCAGGACAAGAGCGGCAAGAACTACTGGAATCTTGATGCCAGCAAGGTTCATCTAGGCCCCGGCGCGACGCTCGATGACAAGGACATCGCCACGACCGACACCGTGGTCAAGTCCACGGTGAAGCTCTATGCGAAGAATCAGTCAGACACAGTGCCGCCTCTGAACATGCAGAATCCAGAACTGGGATGGTCGGAGGAAATCCCGCAATGGTCGAACGGCTATTTCATCTGGGAGATGGACCGCATTACCTACGGTGACGGTTCGGTCAATCATTCTTCGCCCGTCCTCGTGGCTGCGCTGAATAAAGCCAACCAGAGCGCGTACGACCTGAACAAGTCGCTCGGCGAACTCGACACCACGGTCAACGACCTCGCCACAGACGGCGTCGTGACTGAGGCCGAGAAGGCCGCGGTCAAGAAGATCCAGCAGACCATCGATAAGGAGAAGGATGAGCTGACAACGCAGTTCAACAGCCTGAAGTCCAACAAGTCGTTGAACCAATATTTCCTCGCCAACGTCCTGGGCCCTTCGTACAATTCTGCTTTCGGTACAGGCGGCTCATACGGCTCGCTCAACACCGCCATCTCGGATGTGCTCAAATGCACCACGAAAGAGGCGCTGGACAGCGCCATGTCTACCTACAAGTCCTGCTTTGAGATTCATTCAGGTAACGTCAATACATATGTTGCCGCAGCACGTCAGGCGCAGCATGCTATCGAGCAGCAGGATGCCAAGTCTATGGCGCAGGGCCTGCTCGACAGCTACGACGATGATTTGAACCAGCTCAAGATCTTCAACCGTCTGACCAACAACGGTACCGAGCAGGGCATCTACATGCAGGACAACAAGCTGTACATGAACGCCAGCTACCTTGCCGCAGGCATCATCGCAGATGTTACTAACACGAACAGCTGGAATCTCAAGACCGGTTATCTCAAGACGACGCGCGGCACCATCGGCGGATTCACCATCGACAAGTACAACATCTCCAACAACAGGCTGTCGCTTCAGGACGACGGTCCTCATTTCATCTATGACGGCAAAGACATCGGCTTCATCGGTAGCAACCATCTCGTCGAGCACCCAAGCGTATACGGACTTAACTTCAATCTGAAAGAGTCCGGCGGCTACATGTCTTGGGCAGCGATGAAGAACGCAAACGATCCGTATTATGCAATGAAGCTGACGTATGCGAATAAGCCAAACATCGGGTTTACAGCATACGCACTCAACGCCGGTTGCGATTTGGACATGCACAACTGGTCGATTAAAAACATCGGCAACGGATGTACCAATACGCTTCGATTTACCGTTGTCACCAACGCCAACAAAGACGGAAGCTTCACGTTCTCGAACGGATGCAGCATGAAGTTCGAGGGCGGTTTGCTTACACACTTTGCATGGCCTGAGAACAACTATTCGTAGAGAAGAGAGGGGATCGCAATGGAAAATATGAAGTACGTAATGGAAGCAGGTGTTCCGACGGCAGGGGCTGGTGAGCCAGTTGAAGTCCAGGGGACCAGCACGACTTTGGCACGTGATGTCAAGCGCATCGATTCCAAGGTGAATCTGCTTTTGAAAGCCCTTGGAGTAAGCACCGCAAGCCTGGAGGAGGAGCCCAATGAAGCTAACTAATGAGAAGATCGCGGCAATGTGCCGAGACCTCGACAACGGCGTGCTGGATAACGTTGGTATCGTGGGCTACACCGCGGCGCGAAACTACCGCACTTTGCACGACGTGGCTGAACCATTCCTCACCCAGCGCAACAAGCTGATCGTGGAGTACGGAGAGGCGCAGTACGACGATGACGGCAATATCAACGACTACGTGGTCGACCCCAAATCTGAGCAGTTCGCCGAGTTCGCTACGAAATACCAGGAGCTTGCCGACATCGAGTGCGAGGTCGAGATTCTGACCCTGCCCGAGGAGAAGGCAATCGACGCCATCAGTGGCGCTCAGCTGCTCCAGCTCGACTGGATGTTCGAGCGAGACTAAAGCTAATCTGGCGGGGGACAGCTGCCAGATTATTGACCACAGCAAGCAACTAAGGGGGTCAAGATGGCTCTAGACAACTTCCGGCGCATTGTAATCGATGTGGACGCGGCAAATGATTACATCCCGCCAGTGACGCTCTCCGGCGGCGATTCAAACGGTCGCACGCTTTTGGTCAAGCTGACAGACAACGGCAAGGCGATCACGTCTGCCGCCGGCATCACGGCGAAGCTTGCGTATGCCGATGGGTGCGGCAACAGCGGCTTCAAGACGATGAACTCCGTCGGCGGTTACGAGACCGCCGCCTGGGAGTGCGCGGCACCCGGCAGCGTGCTCAAGACCGACTCGGCGCACCTTTGCGTCCAGTTCTGGCAGGGCTCCGATGTGGTCTGCACACGTGTCTTCCATGCTTCGGTCGACCGAAATCTCGTATCGCTCGAATCCGGCACGACCAGCGGCGATGCGGTCAAGGAGCTTTACAACACGATCGCGAACCTCAATCAGGTCATTAACCGCGCCAATGCATCAGCGAACAAGGCCGATTCGTCCGCAGCTTCGGCAGACGCCAACGCCGACGCCGCGAACAGAGCGGCAAGCGCAGCCACCGCAGCCGCCAAGCAGGCCAACGCCGCGGCATCCGCGACCAAGCCCTACTACATGCAGGCCGCGGAGCCCGACCGCGACAAGCGCGTGGACGGGATGCTGTGGCTCAAGACCAACGAGAGCACCAAGAAGATCGCGGCATTCAACCGCTGGGACGCGGGCCTGCCCGGCACGGCTTTGTGGCCAGACTCGACGACATTCCCATCCGACAGCACATTCCCAGATGAAAAGGGCGCTTGGACCGCCTTCGGCATCTAACGAAAGGACAACATCATGGCATTCGAAAAAATCGTGTTCGCAATGAAGACTTGGAAGGACAAGGTCTCCGGTAACACTCCCGTCACCGCCGCGGAGCTGAACCGAATCGAGAAGGGAATCAGCGACTGCGCGAAGCAGACCAATGCCCTCGGGGATTCCGTATCCCGAACAACAAGAATGGGTACTACTTGCCACATGGCGCAAATCGACCAAACTGAGACCGATGTTATTAAAATCATTGTCGATGGCGTAGCCGGAAACTATGTGATGTGCTTACGTGAGAACAAAGAGATGGAGCTGTACGACAGGACGAATGGCCGCGTTCTGTGGGTGACTAAGCTTCCATAGCATTCCGTATCCCGTAAAACGGGACTTCGAAATCAGGCAGTATATGCCTCCGTCGGTGGCGACATGTCCTACGAGAGGCCCCAACCTATCCAGATTGCTGTGAAAACTCCGACATCAGACTGCGTGCTCTGCATCATGATGAACGGAATCTCCCTATACGACAACAAGACCGAAAAAGTCATCTGGAGCATGAGTGCGAAGTAATAGGAGCATTCCGTATCCCCATTGAGCTACCAGAATCCGTGCGAAGTGCAGTTCATCAACAATGGCGGTCAATTCGGCATCCAAATAATGGACAAGGCGACGGGGAACATTGGCTTCATCACGATCAAGGCAAACTCAGATATATACGCAAACGTTAGAATTGACGGCACATGGATTAAAGAGCGTATCTTGTAGCATTCCGTATCCTCGATGGTCACAAAAGGTGGCGCAGAGGTAATTCAGCTCAGTTGGGAAAACCTAGACGGAGAGAACTATCTTTGCGTCCGCGTCAACTACGTACTGGCAGTAAAAATCAAGGCGAACGTGTAAGAGCATTCCGTATCCCTGATTAACGAGACTTCTGGGATAAAAGACTTCAATGAGATTCTTTACAACTCGATCATCACTCTTCAATGTGACAATGCGGCCAATGCTCCTTATAAAACAGGATGGGTGACAATTTGGACGCAGCGCATTGCAAATAATCTGGACTATTTCTCGCAATTGGCAATTTCAGTCAACACAGCACCGAAGATTTTCATTCGCGCTCGGTTTGGCGGCAAATGGGGCGAGTGGCGGATGTTGTAGTTTTCCGTATCCCGATTTGACCTAAAGCAACAGGCTGTCGCCGTGTACTTCACAGCGTGGAATGATGACGGCGTGGCTATCGACATCGAAAGAAAAGATGGGAAAACCGTAAGCCTTTACTTCAAAAATTCCAAATTCTCGCAGAGCGTTCAGTAGCATTCCGTATCCCAACTGCCGTTTCGCGGCGAGCTAATGACAGGCGGCGATGATTCGGTAGCGGCATGGAGGGCACGTCCATCAGGTGTCTACTGGTATCAGCCAACAACAAGCTCCAATGGTTTCGTGCTCCATATGCGTCGTGAGAGCCTTATTAGCGAGATGATTGGATATGGTCAGGTCTGCCAGCTGTTCGTCAATGTGACAACCGGTACAGTTGCTGCTCGCAGTGTGGACTGGAAAGCTACGACGTTCAGCAACTGGAAATAGCATTCCGTATCCCTCATTCATGTTTTTTACGACACTGCCGGTAAGACAGACCTTGTCATTAGCTTTTCCAGCGGTCGCATGAACGCCATAGTCTTTACCGACAACAATGGCGCTGGAAACTTGACATACGTGAGCCGCGATTCCTCGAAAACGCTCGTCGGAATAGATTCGTCTGTAGCTGTAGACACTGGAGCAAACAAGGCGACGCTAAAGCTGTCGAGATATTCGAGCGGCGTCGTCATCGGACAAAACATCAAGTCGGTTTACTTCGAATAGCATTCCGTATCCCCGTTGAAAACGTTTTTTACAGCTGACAAAAACAGCGTGACGTTGTCTTTTTCATCAGCCAACCATTCGTCGGCACTCCTAATTGCCGACAACAACGGCGCTCCGAGCGTCATCTTTCTGAACTGCTTAGACTCGACGAATAAGGTTCTTGCCGGTCAGAACATCAGTACCACTTTCCCGAACGATAAGTCAGTTGTGCTAAAAGTCCCAAGTTGGTCTTTCGTAATCGTCATGTCACCGAGCGGCAATAGTTGCTCCATTTCGGCTGCGTAGCATTCCGTATCCCTGCTCGACGAAGGCGTTTGCATCAGAACTGGCTATATCTCATCCGACTTGTCCACCATCTGTGTCAAAGGCAACCCATGGCAGGCGTATCTGGTTTTAGGCCAATCAGGCACGCTTGCCATAGTCGATGCTCAAGGTGATAACAAGCCCGTTGTTACCGCCGTGTCTGGAATTTCCGTAACAGCAGAAAAAGGTTCGGAGAATAACACTGTCGACATAACGATTGACACTGGCAGCACCAGCTTTATGATCGTCTCGTCTAGGTCGTTCTCCGTCTCGTTAAGATAGTTTTCCGTATCCCGTTGCGCAACATTCGATGGAGCTAGTTCAATCTCATTCGGATGGAAGAGAACGTCCGCAGGGACAGATAATGTGCAAATCAAGGTCAATGAAGTGGTCGTGCTGTCCTTGCCTGCGAACTTTCCGGATGAATAGCTTTCCGTATGCCAGCTCGACATGGGCAGTGGTACGACCGAGTGCTCCGTGTCGCTCAGCGGAAATAACCTTATTATCATGGCAAAAAACAAGTCGGGAAAATGCGTTTCCCTGAATTGCTATGAGAGTGAGATCGTCGTCTACGATGAGGTTATAAAGAGTCGGATCGGCACTTACGTTAAGACGAGGTAGCATTCCGTATCCCAAGCTCGCGGCGATTGTTATTCGAGCGACATGAACGACATTACCAAGCCGGGAACCTACCATGTCGGAGCAAGCGTAACGCTGAATAAACCGCCTAGTGCATACGGATGGGGCTTCTTGCTGGTGTTCACATTTAATGCCAACTACACATTGCAGGTCTATGTCCCGGACGGCAAAACTGGAAAGGCATATTGGCGCAGTATTTGGGAAGGGTCTGCCAGGCAATGGACTGTCGTCAACGGCACCGCATTGGCTTACGCCGACTCGTCCGACCAAACGGGCGCAGAGCTTAGCTAGGCTACTTCAACAGCGCGACCTTGGTTGATTCACCCGTCGCGCTGTTCGTGTAGCTGAACTTGTTGGCAGAAAAACCGAGCGTCACGACCGAATCGTCGGACATCGTAACCTCGACGATCACATCGGTCGTGTTGTTGTTCGACTGCCTGAAGCGCACGTTTTTAACCGTTGCCGTAACGTACTTCTCACAGCGGGATACGGAATGCTACCCGCAAAAAACTAGCAAAGGCTTGACAGATTGGCTTTCCAGACAGTCTTATTGGAAACGCGGTCGTATAGCTCGATGGTCTTGCCGAGGTTGATGCAAAGTGCGTACTTTTTGCCGTTGTTTGTCTCTATGCGTAGCATGATCGCGTCCGCTCCGCCTTGCGTAATGTTTTCCGAGACAGATGAATCAACGATAGTTCCTTCTATCCTGACGCAACGGGATACGGAATCACCACTCCATTGCCGCTGTATATGAGTCGCTAGCCCTAGCCACGACCGTACGGAATGACTGCAAATAGTGGCTCATGGCTGTATTTACCGTCGAATGTCCCAGCGCCACGGCTATGTCCTCGATGGCGGCTCCATGCTCCAGCGAGATCGTAGCCCACGAGTGGCGCAGGCAGGTCATGGGCACATGCGGCAGGCTGAATCGCTTGCAGAACGCGCGAAAACGGCGAGCCACGGCGTTTGGGTCGAGCGGGCATAGGCGACCAGACCTACGCGTCCCACGGATCGCACGCAGGCGCTCAAGCGCGAATCGCGGCAGCTTCAGCTTGCGGTCTGACAGCTTGGTCTTGCATCCCGTCTCGATGACCTCGCCGCCGACCACGTGCAGGCCGCGCTGGACGTGCACCCATCCACTACGCCAGTCAACGTCTTCGATTCTTACGGCGCACGCCTCACACCTGCGCAGACCGAGTGCGGCACCCAAGAGCACCGCGGCCTCGAAGGGCTGCCCGACGATGGCTTTGAGTGTTGTGCGCTCCTGCTCGGCGGTGAGCGTCGGTCGGTGTACGGTCGGCTTTTTCGGCAGCTCGACCCCTTGCGTCACGTCCCAGATGCGCAGCTGGTGGCGGCGCAAGACCCAGCGGTAGACCTGTCTAAAGGTCTTGTAGGCCTTTTCAGCTGCCCCGGGGAGGTCGAACGAATCCACCCAATCTTGCACCTCCTCAAAGCTGATCGTCTCTATCTCGCGCTCACCCCACTGCGGCATCAGGTGGCAGCGGATGGCGCTTCGGTAGCCCTCCAGCGTGGTGGCGCGCAGGCGCTTGCCCTTGTCGGCCATGTACTCGGTTGTGGCATCGCAAAACAGCATTTTGACAATCCAATCTCTAAAAAATCCCAGACCTAACGAATGGTAGCCCGCCGCGTTACGTCTGGGATTTTTGCCTTTAAAACGCGGGGGACAGCGACTTGATACTGCCATCGAAGGGAGGTGATGCGATGGATGCAGTAATCATCAACTCGGCTCTGTCGTGGTGCGTTGCCGCTCTTTTGGGAGCCGTTCTGGTGGCGCTGAAGCGGCTCTACAGCCTAATCCTTGCCAACCAAGAGGGCACAAAGACCCTGCTCCGCAGCAGGCTCTACGACATCCATGAGCGCACGGTCGAGAAGGGCTACTGCCCCGATGAGCGTAAACGCGAGACGGAGCAGGTGTACACGGCGTACCACGCGCTCGGCGGCAACGGGGTTGGTACGAAGTACTACCAAGAAATTCTAAATGCGCCCGTGTGCGCGGAAAGGGGGTAGCCAAATGACTACCGAAGACATTATCCGTAAGCTGACCAGCCGCAAGTTCTGGCTTTGCGCCGCCGCTTTCCTCGGCAGTGTGGCAGCGAGTATCGCCGGAATCACCACGGACAATCAGACTGTCGCTATCATCGGCACGGTCTGTGGCGTGGTGAGCGCCGCGATCTATGCCGCAGCTGAGCAGGCGGTCGATGCAGCCCGTCTGAAAGCAGGTGGAGCGAATGACCGAGACTAAGACCGAGCCTAAGCGCAAGCTCCCGCTCCGTAGCGCCTTTGCCGTTGTCCTCGCCCTTGTGGCAGCGCTCGCCGCCCCGCTCAGCGCAGAAGCCTACCAGAGCCAAGATGCCTACGTGAGCAATGGACACGGCTACCTTAACGCTCAGTACTTGGTTATCCACGAGACGGTGAACCCCGGTGCGTCCGCGTGGAATCATGTGCTGTATTGGCGCGGCAATGATACGTATGCTGTACATCACGTGATGGAGCTGGACGGCTCCACCGTGTACAACACGGTGCCCGAGAACCGCCTGTGCTGGCACGTGGGCAACGGAAACTACGCCACGGTCGGTATCGAGCTTGCCCACGCGACCAATGCCAGCGACTTTGCCAAGCAGTGGACTGAAGCGGTCAAGTGGACGGGCGATGAGCTCCGTTCCCATGGATGGGATACCTCTCGCCTTTTGAGCCACTATCAGGCGGCTCAAATCTGGGGCGGCTCCGACCATACCGATCCTAACGGCTATTTCCGTCAGTACGGCAAGAGCTGGAATGAGTTCGTGCAAGCGGTCGCTAGCTACTTGGGTAACGGCTACATCGCGCCGACCGCCCCGACCGATGCCAATGGCGGTACGTATCAGCCCTCTTATTCTGCAACCCGTACCAAGTTCCCGAAGTCCACGGGCAAGAGCGTAAATATCCACTATGCCCTTCACAACCGCTATGGTGCGTGGAATGATGCCGTAACCAACTTCAATGACAGCAACTCCGAGGGTTTTGCTGGCATGCCTTACGGCTCCCACGACATGCTCATCGCTTGGGTTGACAGCGGCACCCTTCGCTATCGCGTCCACACCAAGGAAAGCGGCTGGCTTGATTGGGTGCAGACCGCCAATTACAACGACAGCGTGAACGGCATGGCAGGCATCTGGGGCCAGACTATCGACGGCGTGATGATGTACTACATCACCCCGTCTGGCGAGTACAAGCAGGTCTACTACCGTGCTCAGGACGTTGCACACGCAAACTGGCACGATGAGGTCTGCGATGACGGCTCCACCTACGGCGGCGATGACTACGCTGGCATCTATGGCTATGCGCTCGACCGCTTGCAGTGCTACGTGTCCGACGGTACCCGCCGATGATGGGCATCGTCGTAGCCTTTATCCTCGGCTCCACCTTCGGCAGCCTGATTTTCTTCATGGCTTTGTGCATTGTTGGCGCGTTCCGAGACGATTAAAATAAAGGCGCAATACAAACCTCGTTTGAGGTTATTGGCCCCGCTCCCGATTGATGGAAGTGGGGCCAATTTTTATCTAGCGGTTACGCCCGCGTCCTAACTCAGACCATAAGTTCTGAAATATGCAGGTCTATGGAGACCTTACAAACCGTATAACTGCACTATGGAGCACTATGCTAACCTATGGGAGCCTTGGTATGTGTAACATCCAGTAAGGATTTGTACATGCTAAGAGCGTCCTGCGCAGCGGGGCGCTCTTTTTGTGTAAGGGCGCGAACAATCACGCTCTGAAGCGTGGCGGGGGCAGGGGGCCCGCGTCACATGAGAAGCCCACAGGCAAGGGGCCTGTGGGGTAAAGGAGAACAATGACACTCGTATCCAAGACCTTTGAGCTGTACGGCAAGACCTACACCTTTGAGTCCGGCGAGCTTGCCAAGCAGGCCACCGGCGCCTGCCTGGTCAAGCAGGGCGACACCACGATGCTCGACACCGTGGTTGTCTCCAAGGAGCGCAAGAACTACGACTTCTTCCCGCTGACCGTCGACTTCAACGAGAAGATGTACGCAGCCGGCCGCATCCCGGGTGGTTACCTCAAGCGTGAGGGCCGTCCCAGCGAGAAGGCCACGCTCACCGCGCGCATGATTGACCGTCCGATTCGCCCGAGCTTCCCGGACGGCTTCCGCAACGAGGTCCACATCGTCGCCACCTCGCTCGTCGCCGACCAGGTCAACCCCTTCGACGTCATCAACGTCATGGGTGCCTCCCTGGCCATGACGCTCGGCGGCGTGCCCTTTGAGGGCCCGCTTGCCTGCGTGCGCATCGGCCGTAACGTGGAGACCGGCGAGTTTATCGTCAACCCCACCTATGAGGAGCGCGAGAACTCCGATCTGGACCTGGAGCTGGGCGGCTCTGCCGACTTCATCTCGATGGTCGAGGCCGGCGCCGAGGAGATCTCCGAGGACGACATGCTTGCCGCCATGAAGTTTGGCCAGGAGGCCCTTGCCGCCTTCTGCCAAGCTCAAGACGAGTTCGTTGCCGAGTGGGAGCAGGTCAACGGCGCCATCGTCAAGAAGGAGTACCCGCTCGACCAGCCCGTCGAGGAGGTCCAGGAGCGCATCTTCGCCCACTACGACGAGATGGCCGCCGCCCTTCGCGACGCCGACAAGCTCTCCCGTATCGGTAAGGTCGAGGCTCTGAAGGAGTCCATCCGCGCCGAGTTCACCGAGGAGGAGCAGGCCGCTTGGGAGCGCGAGATCCCCGTGGCGCTCAAGAAGCTCGAGAAGAAGGCCATGCGCACCATGGTCGTCGAGACCGGCGAGCGCGTCGACGGTCGTGCCGCCGATGAGATTCGCCCCATCATGGTGAAGGACAACTACCTGCCGCTCGTTCACGGCTCCGGCCTGTTCCAGCGTGGCCAGACCCAGGTGCTTTCCGTCCTGTCGCTCGGCATGCTCAACGAGGGTCAGCGTCTGGATACCATCGAGCCCACCGAGGGCAAGCGCTACATGCACCACTACAACTTCCCGCCTTTCTGCACCGGCGAGACCGGCCGCATGGGCAGCCCCAAGCGCCGCGAGATCGGTCACGGAAACCTGGCCGAGCGCGCCTTGCTTCCGGTACTCCCCGACGAGAACGAGTTCCCCTACGCCATCCGCGTGGTCTCCGAGGTCATGGAGTCCAACGGCTCCTCTTCGATGGCTTCGACCTGCGGTTCCACGCTCGCCCTTATGGACGGCGGCGTGCCCATTAAGCGCCCGGTCTCCGGTATCGCCATGGGCCTGATCCAGGAGGAGGGCAAGACCGTGGTCCTGTCCGACATCCAGGGTCTCGAGGACTTCCTGGGCGACATGGACTTTAAGGTCACCGGCACCACCGAGGGCATCACCGCCCTGCAGATGGACAACAAGGCCACCGGTCTTACCTTCGACATCCTGGCCCGCGCCCTGCAGCAGGCCAAGGAGGGTCGCGCCTTCATCCTGCAGAAGATGCTCGATGTGATCCCCGAGCCGCGTCACACCACGCGCAGCACCGCTCCGCGCATCGTCTCCATCCAGGTTCCGACCGATAAGATCCGCGACGTCATCGGTTCCGGCGGCAAGGTCATCCGCGGTATCCAGGACGAGACCGGCGCTTCGGTCGACATCCAGGAGGACGGCACCGTCTTTGTCGGCGGCACCGGCGAGTCCGTCGATCAAGCCGTCGAGCGCATCAAGCTCATCATCAAGGTTCCCGAGCCGGGTGAGGAGTACACCGGTCGCGTTGTCTCCATCCAGCCCTTCGGCGCCTTCGTGAACCTGCTGCCCGGTAAGGACGGCCTGCTGCACATCTCCCGCGTCGCCAAGGGCCGCGTGGAGAAGGTCGAGGATGTCCTCAACGTGGGCGACGAGGTCAAGGTCGTCGTCATCGAGGTTGACGATCGCGGCAAGATCTCGCTCGATCGTCTCGACAAGCCCGAGGCCCCGGCTCGCGCCGAGGGTGCCTCCGAGGGTGACGGCGAGCACTTCCAGCGTCGTGAGCGTCCGCGTCGCGAGCGCTCCGAGCGCAGCGACCGCCCGCGCCGTCCCGGCGACAACGGAGGCCGCAAGCCCCGCCGTCACCACGACGCCGAGTAACAGTCGCACATAAGCAGCTCAACAAGGGCGACTCTGGACAGGGGTCGCCCTTTTGCTTGCGCCCGGGAGGGCCGCATATGAAGTTTCCTGCTCTACAGTCCTGCGCAAGACGGAAAGCACATTAAGTGCTTTCCTTTGCGTGCGGAACTCGCGACAAACTTAACCCCCGCCCCCAGCGCCGGAGACCCTCCCTGCCGTCACATTATTCAACCAGTTTTGCGGGCGTGCGCCGCTGCGCGGCTAGCCCGCGTGCTTCCCGGCGGGGTTGGTCTGATTGTTCTGGTTGGACTTCTTACTTTGGCTCAAAGAAAAACGGGAGATGCGTTGTGCATCCCCCGTTTTTGTTGCGGTTAGTCTAGGTCAATAAACTTGGTACTTATGACATGGCCGTCTTTGACGAGCATTCTGGCCATGGTGGGGCCTCGGGTGCCTCTGGGGTAGCTGGCGCTGCCCGGGTTGAGGACTAAGCAACGGCCCACTTGGGCTTCTTTGGTTACGTGGGTGTGGCCGTTGATGGCTACGTCCACGGATCCCACCGGAAGGTCTTCGCGGTAGTGGGCTACGGCGAATTTGAGGCCTTCGTAAGTAAAGAGCGCAAGACGGTCTACATCGGGGCCGTAGTCGCGGTAGTAATCGTTGTTGCCCAGTACGGCCCGCACGGGGGCGATGGTGCATAGGTGCTCGTAGTCCATCTCTGACGTAAGGTCGCCGGCGTGGATAATCAGGTCTGCGCCCTCAAGCTCGTCCAGGAGCGCAGGCGATAAATAGCCGTGGGTGTCCGAGATGATGTCGATGCGCTTGGCGCTTGCGCTGTTCATGGGATCCCTTCCGCAAAAAACGATTCGGCAGATACATACAAAAAAGGCCCCACGGCCCCGCAGACGATGGGTCTACAGGGCTGCGGGGCCAGTGTGCTAGAGACTCAGAGCCTTCTTGAGCGGCACGACGCGGCGGCGAGAAACCGGCACGCGTTCGTCGACGCCCGTAATGCCCAGCTGGATGGCGCCCGAGGGCACCATCTCAACGTCCGTGACGCACGCCAAGTTGACGATATAGCGGCGGTGAACACGGAAGAAGCCAAAGTCGCAGAGCTTGGCCTCAAACTGCGCCAGCGAGGTCGTCGACAAAAAGCGATCATCGACGGTATAGATGCAGGAGTAATCGTCCTTTGCCATGATAAAGCGGATGTCATCCACGGGAATGAGCACCTTGCGGCCGCCCCTTTCCACCGGGATACGCTCGATGGTCACTTTGCTGTCCGTAACCGGCTTGGCGCGTTGCATGACCTTCTCGATCGCGCGATCCAAGCGAGCTTCCTCGACCGGCTTCATCAGATAATCGACGGCATCCACGTCGAATGCCTCGACCGCATGGTCGCTATACGCAGTCACAAACACGATCGCCGGCGGATTTTTGAGCTTATGCAGCGCCTCGGCAAGTTGCAGGCCCGAGGCACCGGGCATCGAGATATCGAGAAACACGACATCCACGCGACTTTCCATAAGCATCTCGATGGCGGAGCGGACGCTCGACGCCTCCGTGATCGTGCCGATCTTGCCCGTTTGCTCGAGCAGGAAGCGAAGCTCCGAGCGAGCCGGCGCCTCATCATCCACAATCATCGCACGCAGCATAGGGATAAAACCTTTCGTCAACTAACTACGCCGGGCATCCGTCGCATGACGTTGAGCCCGTAGCCTTTTATTTTACTCTTGAATGTCAAAGATGCTCTCTGACAAATCAAGATGAAGGAGCACTTTGGTGCCCTTGCCCGGCGCCGATTCGACACGCGTATAGGAGTGCGGCCCATAAAAGCGATGGATGCGCTCCGAAATATTGTGCATGGCCACACCGGCGCCGCCACCCTGGGGAGAGCTGGCGTCGGGACGGGCAGAGCGCTCGTCAAACAGTCTGGCGGCGGTACCCTCATCCATGCCCACGCCATTATCGGCCACGGCAATCAAGATTGCATCCTCGCCGTCTTGGTGAACGGTCACGTCGATCCTCAGGGCGTCGTCATCGCCCATACCATGACGTACGGCGTTCTCGACAATCGGCTGGATCACGAACGCCGGCACCAGCGTATCTTCCACGTCCTCGGACACATCGAACGTCGCAAGCACGCGGTCCTCGCCAAAGCGGGCCTTCTCAAAGGTAAGGTAGCGCTTGGTCTGTGCGACCTCGCGCGAGACCGGAATAAGCGATCCCGAGTTGTCGAGTGTAGCACGATAGAACGATGAGAACTCACGAAGCAGTTCGCGGGCCCGCAGCGGGTCGGTGCGCGTAAACGATGCAATGGTGTTCAGCGTGTTGAACAGGAAGTGCGGGTTAATCTGCGCCTGCAGCGCACGCACCTCGGCGCGCGCCGTGAGTTCCTTTTGCACCTCGAGCTCGTGGATGGCGAGCTGCGTGGACAAGATCTCGGCAAAGCCCGAGGCAAGCGCATACTGGGTACGGTCGACGGCGCGCGGGGTCTTGTAGTAGAACTTGAGCGTGCCGACGGTACGATCGCCCACCTTGATGGGGGCGATAATGCCGGCGGGAACTTGGTTGTGCGAGCCGTCCGAGCCCACGACATCCACCATACGGTTGAACGACTGCACGATGCCATGTTCGATAACGTAGCGTGTGGCAAGCGTGTGGATGGGAGTATCGGGCAGCAGTTTTTCCTCAAACTCGCCCGCGCAGGCAAGCACGTTGTCCTCGTCGGTGATGGCCACCGTCATGGCGCGCGTCTCGGGCAAAATGCGCCGGCACACCAAACGCGCCGACTCCTGCGTCAGACCGCCCTTAATGTCCTCGAGCATGGCCGAGGCCACCGAGAGCGTCTCCTCGGTGTACTGGGAGCGCACCGAATCGGGATTGAGCGTCAAAAAGATAAAGATGCACAGAAAGATGCACAGCAGCGCGCAGGCAATCACCGTGGCGATCGGCTCGATACCGGTCACCAAGGCAAAAATAAAGTACACCAGCACGCAAATGGCGCATGCAACGGCAATGATGCGAAAGATTGATATTGAACTATCGCGCTGGGCGCGGCGGTCGATCATTCGGCCCCCTCCAGGATACTGATCAGTTGTGCGTCACGCCAAAGCCCGTCCATGATCTTGGGCCAAAAGCTCTGGAAACGCAGGTAGCTTGCAGCGTTTTGGCGCGCATAGGCCTTTGCCTCGCCGATACCATGGCGCCAAATGCGCAGGTAGCCCTCATGCTCGCGGGTAAACACGCTGCGGACCATAGCGGTCTTGCGCACGCGGTCGTCGAGCTCGCGCGAAACCCACGGGCCCGGGTAGGGCATGAGCGATGCCGCCGTAACGGGGATGAGCTCCTTTTGATGCGCGGCGAACGTCAACTTGGCCCGTTCGTAGTACCAACGGTATACATCCTGCATAAAGCGCGGTGAGCGCTTTTCGGACTCCGGATGCAGATGGCGCACGGTCCACTCGTTATCAAACCACACGTCGTAGCCAAACATACGCATGTTAAAGAGGTAATCCAAGTCCTCGCCGCGGGTGATAAACGGGTCAAAGGCCACACGCGTAAAGGCGCGGGCGTGCAGGGCCATCAGGCCGCCGCACACGTAGTTGGAGCGCGAGATGCGGGTGCCCGAGAGCGCCTTTTTCATCCAACGGTTGAACTCGATGCGCTTGGTCCACCAACGATGGCAGATGCCCGCCTTGTCCGTGGGAGCCAGCGGCGAGCCGTCGCGATCGTAGAAATAGCCGCTCTTGACCAAGATCGGCAAGCCCTGACGCGTCTGCTGCCCCAACGCATAGGTCGCGCGCTTCATAAAGTCGGCGTCGATGACAGTCTCATCGTCATCCAAAAAGATAACCGCGTCATGCCCCAGCACAGCGGCACAGGCTAGCCCCATGTTGCGGATGGCACCGTAGCCTCGCAGGCTCACGCACTCGCCCGAACCCTTGGGCGCGATCTGAGCAACCCGGTCTGCGATGCGCGAGGCCTGGGTGTTGGTGACAACGGTGACCTTGAGCGTGGGATGCGCGTCGACAATCTCGTGCACGCGCAGCGACACATCGGCTGTGGCAGAAACAGGACAGACCACCAAAAGGATGATGCGCGGGATGTCGCACACCTGCTCAAGCGAGGCCAGGCAGCGGTCGAGTTCGGGATTGTCGGCGTTGAGTCGCGTCGAATGGTCATAGGTGCCAGGGGCGTTTGCGCAAGCGTCATCGCCCGCCCAATACGTTGGAATCACGACCGTGGCGTTCATGCCTTACCCTCCCTGCAACACAAAAACGGGACGCCGCCAAACACAGGCGACGCCCCGCGACCTAGCTGACTCCATCATACCCACTTGGGCAAATCATTGCTCGCAAGTCGCAATGTTTATTGCGGATAACCCCAAAAGAGTACCGTGGACAGGCACAATAGCCGCTCGCTCCTATGCGGCATGCTCTGCCGCCCGAGTCATGCGGGACAGGCGGACCAGTAGCATAAAGCCAACGACCAGCAGCACGCCAATGGAAAGGACGCCCAGCGACGGGTTGCCGGTCAGCGAGGTGACGACCGACACCAGGAAGGTGCCCATAACGCTTGCATAACGACCAAAGATGTCAAAGAAGCCGTAGTACTCGTTGGACTTTTCCTTGGGGATAATGCGGCCAAAGTAGCTACGGCTGAGCGCCTGCACACCGCCCTGGAACAGGCCGACCATAATGGCAAGCACCCAGAATTCAAAGGCGGTCTTTAGGAAGAACGCGGCGAACAGCACAATCCCCATGTAGGCGGCGACCGCCACCAGGATCATGTTGAGCGTGCCCACGCGTCCGGCGAGCTTGCCGTAGATGATGGCGGACGGAAAGGCCACGAACTGCGTAACGAGCAGCGCCAGCACCAGCTGCGTCGAATCGATGCCCAAGGCCGATCCGTAACTGGTGGCCATGGAAATGACCGTGTGCACACCGTCGATATAGAAGAAGAACGCGATCATGTAGACCAGCACGGTCTTATTGTGGGCAATCTCGCGCATGGTGTGTCCGACCTCGGAGAACACACCGCCCACGATGTGGCCGATGGTGTCCTCGGGACCGCGCTCGCGACCGTACTTTTGCTTATAGGTGCGAATGAGCGGCAGGGTAAAGATGAGCCACCAGGCACCAGTGATGATAAACGACAGACGCGTTGCCAGCATGGTGGGGATGCCAAGAGCGGGGCCACCCATGATGAGCGCCAGGCAGATGACGAACGGCACGGTGGAACCGATGTAGCCCCAGGCATAACCCGAGCTGGACACGGCGTCCATGCGCTCGTCGGTGGTAATGTCAGGCAGCATGGCGTCGTAGAACGTCATAGAAGAGTTAAGGCCGATGGTGCACAGCACGTACACGGTCAAAAATGCCATGGCGGACATTGGGATAGCCTGCGCCAGGCAAAGCACCAGGCCCGTGAGGAAGAAGCCCAAGAAGAACTTGATCTTGTTGCCGGCGTAGTCGGCAAGTGCGCCCAGAATGGGCATGAGCATGGCGATGACCAGCGAGGCGATCGTCTGCGCATTGCCCCAAGCGACCACCAGGTCGGCCGAGGAAGCGCCGGTATTGATGGCGTTAAAGTAAATGGGCACCACCGAGGTATTGAGCAGCACGAGGGCCGAATTGCCCACATCGTACATAACCCAGTTACGCTCGAGCTTGGTGTATTTCATGGACAGGGACCCTTCGTATTTGCCCGATATGCAGTTAGTTCATCGTACCCCAATTGTCCAGAAGCACCGGTAAGGATTCGGCAAAGGGGCACGCATGAGCCCTATTCCTCGCGGTCGAACTCCTCATCGGCATTGAGCACGCGACCGCTGTAATTGACATGGTTGGTCACGGCTTCCATATCGCCGGTCTCGATAAAGCGGGCAACCGTGCACTCGTAATCGAGCAGCGCGCGGTCAAAGACCTCGGGGAAGCTCTCGTTCGAGACCTCATCGGTAAAGGGATTCTTCCATGTCAGATGGCCCAGATTGCCAGTGCGCTCGGGCAGCTCCGTCGTCACGCGATGGGCAAGGCCGTCGAGCAGCGAGTAGTCGTGCACCAAGCCCTCAACAAGCGAGATCGCGCGCGTCTTTACGGAGCCGGCCGGCTCAATCGCACGGTAAAGTCGCTGCATATTGGCAACGGCAGCACCGTACTCCCCCGCCGGGATATCGATGCCGTACACGCGTCCGGCAACATAGCTCATCAGCACGCCGGCCACGCGATTGATGCGATCGGTGGTGACGATCTCGCCCGCCGGCGGGTAATCGTCGACCGTAGCGCCATCGCGTTTAAGCTGCAGCATCAGTACATCCAAGTCGCTCTCGATCACAGCATGGACCTGACTGCTCGAATCCTCAAGCTCTGAATCGGACTCCACGATGCCAAACTGCTGCTCATAGACAAAGGGGTGGGCGTTGCGGTCGAGCACGTAATGAGACAGCAGACCCAGCGCAAAGGCGCGACCCAAGCTGGCGTCGCGCGGCAGCAGATGCGACACGCCGTCGCGCAGGCACGCGAACTGGCGAGACATGCGTGAGCGATGCATGACCTGCGCCAGCAGCGTACAGTCGGAAACACGCGGTGTCAGAATGTGAAAGAAAAACGGGTCGGGACCTTGGTTGCCCAAGATAAAGGCAATGCGCTCTTCATCGGACGTAATGACGCCCTGCGGAAGACGGTCGATGCTTTCCTCGCCAAACAGATGATGGGTGATAAGCGCGGGCATAATGATCCTTTCGATTTCATTCGATGCCACCCATTATGCCCACCGCGCGCCCATGCCAAACCTGCGATGGTAAACGACGGCACGCAAGCCTCTTACGCAAGCCCCAGGTGCGACTTGACCTCGGCGGCACGACGACGGGACACCGGTACCGTCGAGCTCACGCGGTCGAGCCTGAGCTCCATCAACCCCGTAGAGCCAATCTCAACATTGTGCACGTCTTCCAAATTGACCAGATAGCTGCGATGAACGCGAATAAAGCCCTCGGAGCCCAAGCGACGTTCGAGCGAAGAGATCGACTCATTGATCAGATATGTTCCCTCGGCGCAGACGGCGTTGCAAAAATCGGCACGCGCCTCAAAGTAGCAGACATCCGCCACGGGGATGAACACCTTTTTGCCCCCGCGATCCACCGTCAGGCGCAAGGGCTGGCGCGGAGCATGGACGACACGACGAACGCCCAGGGCGGCCTCGATCTTATCGAGCGCCTTTGACAGGCGGGCATCCTCGACCGGCTTGACGACGTAATCAACGGCATCGAGGTTATAGGCATCGGCCGCATACTCGGCAAATGCCGTCACAAACACCACGACCGGCGGCGTTTTTAGGTTCTGCAGCGTCTCGGCAAGCTCGATTCCCGAGCGGCCGGGCATCGTGATATCCAAAAACAGCACGTCGGGCTTGTTCGACAGAATCGACTCCACGGCCTCGGTGACATTGCCCGCCTCGGCAATCTGTCCCACACGTGCATCCTTTTCCAGCAGATAACGTAGCTCAGCCCTAATAGGAGGCTCGTCATCAACCACCAAGATGTTCCATCCCTCGGACATATGCGCTTCCCCTCTTTTTTTCTCTCAATCCAACCGCGCGCTACACCTTCATCGGCGCCGGCTCATGCGGCTCGCCGTTCAGCTCGACGATGACCTGCGTTCCCACGCCCTCCTGGGACTTCACGCGCATGCCAGAATCTTCCCCGTAAAAGAAATGGATGCGCTGAAGCACGTTGAAGAGCGCCAGGCCGCAGCCTCGCTTGATGGAGCCGTCGGCGGTAATGCTCTCGGGCCCCTCTCGGCGATGCTGCTCAAACAGGTGCGCGCAGACTTCTTCGCTCATACCGATGCCGTCATCTTCGACGATGATCTCCAGACCGTCATCGGTCTCAAAAGCCCTAACACGAATAGAAAGCGGCTCGGTCTCGCGCTGCGCATGCTTGATGCAGTTTTCGAGCAGCGGCTGCAAGATAAACGGCGGCACCATGCTGTCGCGCACCTCAAAGTCGATATCGACCGAGACGCGCAGACGGCCGTCGCCATACCGGGCCTGCATAAGGTTGATGTAACGAGTGCCCTGTTCCACCTCGTGCTCGAGCGTTGTGAGGGTATCGGAATCGGACAGTGTCTGACGGTAGTAATTGGAAAAGTCGATGAGCAGCGACCTGGCCTTGTCCGGCTCGGTACGCACGAGCGACACGATGGTGCTGATGGTGTTAAACAGAAAATGAGGATCGGCCTGCGATTGCAAGGCGCGCAGCTCCACGCGAGCTGTAAGCTCGTCCTGGCGCTCGAGCTCAAAGCTCGCAAGCTGCGTGGAAATGAGGTCGGCAAAGCCCGAGGCAAGCGCCGTCTGGCGCATATCGATGCTGCTCAGACGGGGATAATACAGCTCGAGCGTGCCCACGCAATGCCCGCGCACGGTGAGCGGTGCGACGATACCGGCGCGCAGGCGCGGAAAGTAGCCACCCGTCTCAGTCGAGGCATCGCGCGAAAATACGCTTTGCTCACCGCTGTTGATCACGTTGAGCGTAGTCCGCAGCACAACCGGAGTGCCCGCGGGGCATTTTGCCGAATCCTCGCCCCAGCTCGCCAGCACCTGCTTGCCGTCGGTAAAGCAGATGGCCGAGGCGATGGTCTCGGAAAGGATGATTTTGGAAGCGCCCAGGGCCGCTTCGGGCGTAAGGCCTCGCGACGTATAGGCGAATATTTTCGATGCGATGGCGAGTGTGCGGTCGGTAGCGCTCGACGTGAGGTCGTCGGGAACGACAAAGACGTACGAGAAGAAGAAGCACAGCATGACCAAGCCGGCAATGACGACAACGCCCGGGACGGGGTTGGGATTATCGGTCAAATCCCAGATAAGCAACAGGATAAGCGCCGGAACGACAACACCGAGCAGGATGGCCTGGACCACATGCTGGGCCGTACGAAAGACCTTGGTAGAGTTGTAGCTCTTGCCCAGAATCAGCCTGTTTAAATCCACCGTCATCCCCTTTTATCTACCGCACCCATAGCAATAAAGAGGGCCGCAAGCGACCCTCTCCATTGCATTATGCAATCAAAAACTGTGTTTTACATCCAGCCATCGACAAACGGTATCTTAGGCACTGTATTTGTTGGCCTCGCCAAAGGTGCCAGCCTCGACGATCCAGCCGTCCTTCATGATGACGTCCATGTTGTCGGTGTTGAGCACGTGAATGTCAGCGGCGACGTCACCGTTGACGACCAGCAGGTCGGCGCACTTGCCGGCCTCGATGGAACCGGTCTCGTCCTCGATGTGGCACATCTTGGCACCGTTGAGGGTGGCGCAGGTGATGGTCTCGACCGGAGTGAAGCCGATCTTGTCGACGAACTCGTACATCTCCTCGATGGAGCAGGTGCCGTACGGGGTGACGAAAGAGAAGGAGTCGGAGCCGATCGTCATGACGACGCCGCGCTTCTTGGCCTCGCGCAGGCAGTCGTAGTTGCGCTGCAGCTCCTTCTCGACCAGGGTGCCCTCGTACTTGTCGTGCAGCTCGGGGACGTAGACGGGCGGATAGGTGGCGTACCAGGTGGGCAGGAAGGCGATCGTCGGGGTGAAGAAGGTGCCCTGCTCGGCCATGAGGTCCATGGTGCGCTCATCGATATCGAAGCCGTGGATCAGTTGCTCGCAGCCAAAGCGAACGGAATCGTAGGCAGCGGCGTGGTTGTTGTAGCAGTGACTCCACACGGGGATGCCGACCATCTTTGCCTCTTCGACCACGGCCTGGATCTCCTCGGAGCAATAGTGCTGGTCGCGACCGGAGTCCCAGCGCCAGATGCCGCCACCGGTAGCCCAGATCTTGATGGCATCGGGGTTCTCGCGCAGGCGACGGCGGACGGCCTTGCGCAGATCCCAAGGACCGTCGACCTGGTCGCCCCAGGGGTGGGATTCCTTGTTGAGCTGCTGGCTGCAGTGGTGGGAGTCACCGTGGCCGGCAACGCGGCAGAAGCCGAGGCCAGTGGCCAGAACGCGCGGGCCCTTGAAGACGCCCTTGTCGATGCAGTCGCGGATCTGGATACCAAAGCGGCCGATCTCGCAGACGGTGGTGAGACCGTGGGTGAGGCAGTCGTAGGCCTGCTTGACGGCGACGGCCTGCTTCTCGAGGAGCGGCTGCATGACCCAGTCGGTGTCATCGTCGGTCAGGTTGCCCGAGAAATGCAGGTGGGTGTCGATCAGGCCGGGAAGGACGGTCTTGCCGGCGGCGTCGATAACCTCAACGCCCTCGGGAAGGTCCTGCATAGTGCCGGCGTACTCGATCTTGCCATTGTCGTCGACGAGAACGAGGGAGTTCTCGACCGGCTCGGCACCGGTACCGTCGATGAGCTTGCCGCCAACGATTGCATACTTAGTGGACATGGTTCCTCCTTATGGATCCATATAGTGGGCGAGGCCGCGTTGGGTTAAGGCCTCACAAAACTACCCAAGTGGCGCCGGGTTCGGTGCGCGGAAGAGAGGGCTCCGCGCACCCGATCCGCCCCGGCTCGGCGTTATTTTTTGCGGGAATTGGTGAAGGCCATGAGGGCCAGACCAACAGCCAGCCAGCCGATCACGATGCTCCACTCCACCATGTTGAGGGAGGCGGGAGAGAACGGGATCACGAGCAGGCCAATGATGGTGCCGCAGGCAACGATAGCGAGGCTGATGCCAAACTTGCCGCCGGGCACCTCGTAGGGACGAGGCAGGTCGGGCTCGGTGAAGCGCATGCGCAGGCAAGCGAGGGCGACCATGCCGCAGGAGAAGATGAAGGCGAGAGCCGACACGTTGGTCAGAGGGATGAGCATGTTCTTGCCCAGGAACGGACCGACGACGGTGATGACGCCCAGAACGACGCAGGCGAGCTTGGGAGCGCCGGACTTGGGATCGACCTCGGCGAACTTCTCGGGCAGCTGGCCCTTTCGGCCCATGGCGAGCATGATGCGGCTCGTGGCACCGTAGAAGGAGTTCATCGGGCCCATGGGTCCAAGCGTGGCGATGACGAGCATGGCCAGGTACAGGAGCATGTTGATGCCCTTGAGGCAGGCAAGCGCGGGAACCGGGCTCTTAACAAACTCATGCCAGTCGAGGATGGTGCCGAACGAGTAGATGCAGACCATGTAGAAGCCGCCGGCGGCCAGCAGGGCCAGGGAGATGATCTTACCGAACTTGTTCCAGTTGAGGCCCTCGGCTGCTTCCTCAGCCTGCTGAGGAATGGTGTCGAAGCCGGCGTAGAAGAACGGGGTCAGAACCAGGACCGAAACGATACCGGCGAACAGGCTGGTGCCCTCGGTAGCAGGCTTGCCGCCGCCAGCACCGGTGACCTGGGAGAACACGGGCATGGCGTTGTCAGGCGAGCCGGTGAACAGCGAGACGCCCATGGCGAGCAGCATGCCGCAGAGCAGGGCCTTGGTCAGGAAGGCCTGCAGCTTGGCGGCCGAGCTGGCACCGCGGAAGTTGAGGAAGATGACGTAGGTTGCAAAGCCGAGCGCGATCAGCGTCGGGAACAGGTAAACGTCGGCGCCCAGGATGGTGTAGAGCTTGACGGCGCGCAGCCACTCAAGGCCGGGCAGGCTGCCGAACATCTCGGACACGAGGGTCGAGATGGCGATGGCCTCCCACGGGCACAGGATGCCGTTGCCCAGGGCCAGGAGCCAGCCGGTGATGTAGCTCATCGTACGGCCAAAGCTACGATCGACATACTCGACGATGCCGCCCGAGATGGGGATAGCAGCCGTGAGCTCACCGAAAACAGCTCCGACGGGCACGAGAAAGATTGCACCCAAGAGGAATGCGATCATAGCGGGAACGGGACCGCCGCCCACGACCATCCAGTCGCCGACCTGCAGAACCCAACCGGTACCGATGATGGCACCGAAACCGATGGTGAAGAAGTTCCAGAGCGAGAGCGTTTTCTTCATGCCACCGTTACCTTCGACTGCAACTTCTGCGTTCTTGTCCGCCATTGTTCCCCTCCTTTCCTTATTGACGCCTCTTTGACGTCACCCCTTGCACGGTCTGTTTTGCCGCGCGCTTTTATTTCGTGGCTTTACAATACGGCCTTGGCGCAGCAGCGCCGCTCGCAGCTCGACCGAAGGCAGAACTGCAAAACGAGCGGCACCGTTTTTGGGACGAACGGCGGGAGACGTCATTCGTCTTGGACGCTTTCATCTTGCCTGCTTTTGAATACCTGTTGCCGTGACGCTTGGCGCGCGGCGCGACAACGTTCATACCATTTGTCAGGCTTTTGGCGCACATACCCATGTGTCGTGCATCTTTTTATGTAGGATAGACAAGTTACACATGAGGCAAGGTGATTCGAATGGCATACGGATACAATGACGGCGACCAACGGCCACAAAGCGTGCGCCTTGCCGGCCGCACCACGCCAACGCCCAGAAGCACCTCCGACAACGGCAACCCGCAGCGCCCCCAAGAGCAACTCGGGGCTTCTTCGCGGCAACAAAGCCGTACCGTGCAGCAGTCAGACCGAATGAGTACGAGCACACGCCAACGCCAGACCGACACATCGCAGCCACGCCGCTACGATCGCCGTAAGACCGACTACTACGTTAAGCGCTCCTTTTCGCGACCTCAACGCGATCGCGGCAATTCCGCCCCTCGCCCCGCGTCGCACACCACAAGTCACGCGCTTCCGGCCCGCCGCCTACGCCTTGCGTTTTGCTCCATCGCCGCCTGCCTCGTCTTTGTGTTTTTGGGATCCTGTATCTCTCACGGATCAGCCGGTCTCGAGCCCACTGCCGAGGACAAGCTGCTTAAAGCTCCCGTCGCACCCGGTTACTCCTTTGCGTTCTCGACCCCACGCTCGCAGTGGCAGGCCGGCACCATGCCCCACATCTACCAAATTGACCCCGCATGGTCGGAGCTGCCCTATGCCGGTGGCACTATTCGCGAAAACGCTTGCGGTCCCACTTGCCTCACCATGGTCTATATCTTTAAGACCGGCCATACCGATAAGACGCCGGTCGATATATGCGCACTGGCCGAAGCCGGCAACTACGCCCCCACTGGTGCCACCGAGTGGTCGTTTATGACAGGCGGTGCGTGGCAGCTGGGGCTCAACGGAACACAGCTCTATAACAATCGCGAATCGATTACCCAAGCACTTCGCTCGGGTGCGCCCGTCATCGCCGCAGTGCGCCCCGGTACGTTTACCAACGTAGGCCACTACATCGTGCTCTACGGCATCGACGATGCCAACCAGATTGGCGTCTACGACCCCAACTCGGCCAGCCGCAGCGCCCGCCGCTGGGGCGTGGTGGAGGTCCTCAACGAAATCGAAGCCATGTGGGCCTACTACTAGTCATTGGGGACAGACTTAAATGAGTAGTCCCAGATTGCCAGGAACCGCCGGTACGGAAAGCGCATCCCACTTTGGAACTCAATGGTGAGATGCGCTTTCCGCTAGCGGTCCGTTTGGGAAACAACATCCCGCTTTTCGGCCAAATTCCGGGATGCATTTTCCCGTTGAGGCCCTCAAGGGAAACTATGTCCCATGTTGGACGCTCATTCTGGGATGCGCTTTCCGCAGTTGATTGATGCGGGCTTTAAGGACTGTCCCCAGCTGCCGGCAGAGACGATATGAGCAGGACATAAAACATTGAGAGCCCCTGCTGCATGAAAGACCGCGGATTAGGCCGACAATGGTGAGTGTCTAATTCAGCCGCGGCG